>WNEZ01000477.1_pt1 | contig 32112 bp, 28 predicted proteins | sample 5400521 | NCBI WGS metagenome assembly WNEZ01 (sample SAMN13153339, study PRJNA577476) | soil metagenome | isolation source: 120 cm saprolite under Douglas fir tree site 2 hole 1 replicate 1 | place: USA:California | collected 2015-04-18 | reverse complement strand
TGGATTGTCTTCTTCCAGAACGTGGATGCCATCATCGGCCACGACGAACCCGTGATTTATCCCGAACACCTCACACAGGAACTGGATTATGAACTGGAACTCGCCGTGGTTTTGAAGAAAAGCGGCAAACACTTTACCCCGGAAGAGGCCGCCGACTACGTTGGAGGCTACGTCATCTTCAATGACATTACGGCCCGCGACATTCAACGCCGCGAGATGAAATCTGGAGTATTCAGTTTCTGCAAAGGGATCGATACGTTCTGTCCGCTGGGGCCATGGATCGTGACCGCCGACGAGATTCCTGACGCGCACAACCTGGCCATGGAACTGCGGGTGAACGGCGAATCCCGGCAACGCTCGCATTCCAGCAAAATGTCGGTGAAGATCCCGGAAATTCTCTCGCACTATTCACCCATGGGCTATAGCGCGGGCGACGTGGTCTCCACGGGCACCGTCTCCGGTGTTGCCGCCTTCAGTGGCGATCCCAAAGCCTGGTATCTGAAGCTTGGCGACGTGATGGAATGCGAGATCGAGAAACTCGGGGTCCTGCGCAACCGCGTTATTTCGTGGGAAGAAGCCTACGGGCACAAGGCGGCCATGATGGCGACGCAGGAAACTCTGAAGTAGGCAAGGTCCTAACCACGGAGCCACGGAGTCGCTGAGAAAATAGTGCTTTGAATTTCCGTCTCTGCGCCTCTGTGCCTCTGTGGTGAATACGGTTCCAAGATGAACTCAAATTCCAAAGTCTGGGTCAGCGAACTCAACGCGCGGCCCGAAATTCGCTCCGCCTTTCCTCGCACCAAGGTCCGGTTCTATGACACCACGCTGCGTGACGGAGAACAGACCGTCGGGGTAGTGCTTTCCCCACAGCAAAAACTGGAAATCGCCCGCAAACTGGACGAACTCGGAATCAGCCGGATTGAAGCCGGTTTCCCGAAAGTGGCTCCCGAAGATGCGGAGGCGATCCAGTTGATGCAGAAGGCCAACCTGAAAGCCGAACTCTGGGGCTTCTCCCGTGCAGTCCGGGGCGACGTGGAAGAACTGGTCCGCCTCGGCCTGAGCGCATCGGTAATCGAATCGCCGACCAGCGATATCAAGCTCAAGGCCTATGGCATCTCGCGCGAGGAAGTACTCAAACGGATTGTGGACGCGGTCAGTTTCGCCAAGCAAAACGGGATCACGGTCGCTTACTTCGCCGTGGATGGAACGCGCACTGACCTTGACTTCCTGAGAAGGGTCTACCTGGCGGCACTGGAAGCGGGTGCCACTGAGATTGTGGTGGTCGATACCATCGGAGCCTGCGGCCCCGAGGCGGTCGAACTCCTGGTTCGCGAGGTCCGCCAGTGGGTGGGGCCGGACATTCCGGTTCACTACCACGGGCACAACGATTTCGGCATGGCCACCGCCTGCGCCGTGGCCGCGGTACGCGCCGGGGCGTCCTGGATTCAAGGCACAATTAACGGCATGGGCGAACGCGCCGGCAACGCCGATATCGGAGAAATCGCGCTTGCGTTACGCTGTCTTTACGACGTGCCGGTCGCTCTGGATTTGACCAAAGTGCGCGAAGTGTCCGCGATCGTCAGCAAGGCTTCCGGATACACCCTGGAAGCCTGGAAGCCGCTGGTCGGCGAAAATCTTTTCATGCGCGAAAGCGGCGCAGTGGCCAGCCAATTCCACATTCCCGAAGCCATCGAACCGTATTCGTCGGAACTGGTCAATGCAAAGCGCACCATCGTGCTGGGAAAGAAGAGTGGGCTGGACAGCATCGATCTGAAATGCAAGGAATTGGGAATCGTGATTCCCCCCGAACAGCGCGCGCCTATTCTCGCCGCCGTGAAGAAGAGAGCCATCGCCAAGCGCGGCCTGCTTACCGACGCGGAGTTTCGCGAGATCGTAACGGCAGAGAGCGTGGTTGTGAGTCCTGTGGGAAAGAATTAGCTTTTGCACCTAGCGCCTGAAATGCGGCAGCACCGCATCTCCAAACAACTTTGCCTGCCCGGTGCGATCGTCCCCCCAAATTTCCAGCATAATATGGGTGCAACCCGCGTCACGGTATTCCTCGATACGCTGAATGCATTCTTCGGGCGTCCCGGCAATGGCACAGACCTTGCGCAGGATGTCGTCCGTGACCGCCTTGGCCGCGGCTTTTCGACCACCTCTTTCCATGGCGTCGGCGATTGGCCGCAATTCTTCGAAGGTCAAATCCGCGCATTCCAGCAAAACGTCGGCAGATCCTTTTATGTTTTGCACTTTGTTGGCCAGATACATCGCAGCCTGCTCGCGAGCGCCTTCCTTGCCCTTGGCCGAATCGCGCCCGATGCTGCCCACGATGACCGAGCCGAGCACCAGCGCCGACGGGTCCTTCCCAGCCTTGCGCGCACCCTCCTCCATATTCTTGCGTGAGTAGCGCACAAATGCGGGTGTGGTGATGCTGGCGGTCAGCAAGCCGTCACCCACCACCCCTGAAATCTTCTGCAGCACTGGGCCCGTACCCGCCACATAAATTGGAGGAATGCCTCGCGGAGTGTGCGCGTCCTGCTTCAGAGGGGGTACGCTGGCCTGGAACACCTTGCCTTCGTACTGAAAAGCCTCTCCCTTGAGCACGCCTTTGACAACCTCGATGCTTTCGCGCATCACCGTCGCCGGGCCAACTTTCTCACCTTCGCCTTCCCCGATCTCTTTCATAAAAATCTTGGAAGCGCCCAGGCCCAGCAAGAAACGGTCTCCAGCAAGGTCCTGCATGACACGGGCCTCCATCGCAATCTGCACCGGATGACGGGTGTACGGAGAGATGATTCCCCATCCCAGCTGAATGCGATTAGTTTGCGCGGCGATCACCGCCAACACCGCCGTCGATGAGCGGGCTTCAAAAGAATGCTTGCGCCACCAGGGATACGCTTCCGCAATCCAGAACGTGTCGAAGCCGGCTTGCTCGCACGCTTGGGCCATGGCGACGGTTGCCTGCACCGGTTCCATGCTGAGTTGCAGAACGCCTAGGTTGAACGGGACGGTCATGAGTTCGGATCAGCTCCTGGCTTTGAGGATTTGGTTTGACGAATCAACGACCCAGTTCCCAGATTTTGGTTCTCAGTTCTCAGAGGTTCAGTCCGGATCTTTCCATGAATGTTCCAATCCTTTAATCAATTCCAACATCGCACGGTTCAGGGGAGTAGGCACGCCAAACTTTTCGCCCCACTGCACGATCGCGCCGTTCATGAAATCCACTTCGGTCTGCCGCTTGGCGAGCACATCCTGCAACATGCTCGCTCTGTGCTTGCCAGGCGCGTTCGCGCCCTTCTGCACCAGTTGCCGAGGATCGCCATGGAGGACGATGCCCAACTTCTTGGCCACGGCCTCACCTTCGGCAATCAGGTCGTTGAATAGTTGTCCGGTAGGCTCAAAGCGGGTCGCGGCGCCGTGATGCAGCAGCGTCAACGCACCCACCGGATTGGTCGAGGCGTTGAAAATCAGCTTCGTCCATTGGGCCCCGCGAGCGTCCTGGAGCGCGATCGTGTTCATGCCCGAACGCGTCATCAGCCCAGCCAGTTCTTCCACCTTGCTCTGTGATGTGTTGGTTGGCTCAAACGGGCCAACCCAGGTGTCGCCCTTGATGTCGTAACCGATATGTCCCGGTGCGATGGCGTGCCCGGCGGGAAACGTGGTGCCGCGGATCACGTACTTTATATGCTCGGCGATGATCTCTTCGTTACCCACACCGTTCTGCACTGAGCACACGGCGCTGTTTTCATCGAAAATGTGTGCGACCTGCGAAATTGCATTACGAGTGTGAATTGCCTTCGTAGCAACAATGCCGTAATCGCAGCGCGGCAGGGCCGCGGCGTCACTGGTCGCGTTCAGACGGGCCGTAAAATCCGCTGCGCCCGAGAGCCGCAGCCCATTCTTCTGAATTGCGCCGGTGTGTTCCCTCCAGAGGTCATACGCCCATACTTCTGCTTCGCCAGCCTTCGCCAGATGCGCGGCAAAGAGGCTGCCCACGGCTCCACAGCCGACTACACAGACCCTCATTGTGTAATTGTCCTTACGGAAGTCGTGCTCCGGGACTCTTTTCCGGTGAAAAACATCCACGGTACATCGGCCAAACACTCGCCCTCGGTCTTGCCGATGCGATACGTGTCCTGCGTATAGAGACACACCTTGCCGTCGGGATCCACGACCTGGGGATGAAGCGAGAAAATCATGTTCTCCTCAAGTCGTGCGTCACTCTTGGCTCCAATCGCAGGATACTCGAGCATGGTCGCGCCGATGCTGTGGCCAGAGAGATGTCCCAGAGCGAAACCGTGTTTCGCGAACGACTGCGCGACCGCGCGATGAACATTGCTGGCAATTTCACCTTCGCGCATAAGCTTTCTCGCCTCCTCCAGGGCCAGCGGATAGGCGTCCGCCATCGCCTGGGTACGCGAACTCAATTTTCCGCGAATCAGGGGACGCGAAAACTCCACCCAGTAGCCGCCGGTCCCGGTAATCTCCAGCGAATAAAGCAAAAGGTCGTCGGCCGCAACCACGCGATGGCCGGGCACCTTGAAGGATGCCTCCGCTTCGCCATGCACGCCGGACAGCAGAATATTCATCATGCGCGGGCCGGCTCCGCGTGCAAAGAATTTTTCTACCGCCGGCGCCATGATCTCTGCCTCCGTCTTGCCCGGTTCGTACCCGGCCACCAGCGCCCAGAAACCATCGACGATGATATCCATGGCATCGCGCACTTCGGCTAGTTCTTCCGCGCTCTTGACCGCTCGCGCCATATCAAACTGGCGATCGAAGGGCACCAGCTTGAACGAACTCCTGGCCAGTTCGAGGTAGTCGCGTACGGCCATGATGAAATCCATGCCGTAGATGCCAACCCGTTTCCATCCGCGCTCCTGACCGCGCTCACGAATCCAGTGTCCCGGAACATCTGGCCAGACGTGGTCTTTCACCCAAGGCCTGGCCTTATCGCCGATCCAGCGCGCTTCTCGCGGGAACACCAACGTGGGCTCACCCACCAGCGGCAGCACGACATAAACGTAGCGGTGCACGATCTCGAAACCTGACACGTAAAATGTCGCGCCCTCGAAGCCGGCGTACTGATTGCCGCAGACAATCAGCGCGTCCAGCCCCTCGCTTTCCATACGAGAGCGAATGTTCTTGTAGCGGCGGTCGATTTCTTTTTGGCTTGGCAACCAGCCTCCCTCAACGTTGAGTTCCTGGCATCTCGCTCGATGCGCAACTACGACTGCACTCCGCACAGCTCCGCTGCCGTGAGTGCATAAATCTTCGTGATATCCACCAATGTTTTGATTTTGACTTTTTCCCCTTCAGCATCGCGCGGCCCGCTCGAGGGCCCGTAATTCACGGTCTCGATGCCGTACCGGCTAAGCACGCTGGCGTCCGAGCACCAGCAGACGACCTCCCGATCCGGTGGCTTGCCCATGATGCGTTCGTGGTTGGCGTCGATGGCTTTGATCATTTCGTGGTCTTCGCGGATGCGCGCGCCAGGAACGGAGACGTACGTCTCGAACTCCAATCCCCAGTCGGGATGCTGCTTCTCCAATTCGATGAACACCTGCTGGATTTCGCGGCGGGCATCGTTCATGGAGATGCTGGGCGGCACGCGCACGTCCAGAAACAAGTCCGTCTTTTCCGGCGTGCGGCTGGCGCGCCAGGCATGGCCGCCGCGAATGCCCCCGAGATTGACGATGGCTTTTTTCCCGCCGTAGGAAGCCTTCTTCTCCCACAGGTCAATCCATTCCAGGATTTCGCTCATCAACTCGTGCATCCGGCGAATGGAGTTCATCTCTTCGCGCCCTTCGCAGAAGGCGGTATGCACGTAGATGCCAGTACACGAAATCCGCACCCACAGAGAGCCAAAGTGCTCGAGCACCACGCGCATATCCGTGGGCTCGCCCAGAATGCACATGTCGGGTACCACGCCATGGTTGACCAGGTAGTGCGTGCCCACGCCATAGCCGCGATATTCTTTGCCCTTGAATTCACCCCACTGCGCCTTTTCGATCTCACCCGCGACGGCAGCGACAATCACATCCCCCTGCAATTTGACTCCGGCCCGCTGCAGAGCCTTGACCGCATGGGTGTAGCAGACAAGCGCGCCTTTCATGTTGTAGATGCCCAGGCCGTAGACGAATCCGTTCTTGACCACGGCTTGAGGCTTGTATCCGATACCGGTCAGGAAATCTTCGCGGCCGGTGTTCGAGGTATCCATGTGGCCGTTGAACATCAGATTCTTGCCGCCTCCGCTTCCGATCCACCGGCCCACCACATTGGCGCGACCTTCCTCCACTTCCTGCCACGCGACATTGAGGCCAAGATGGCGCAGCGCATTCTGCATGTAATGCGCCATCTGCAATTCTTCGCCCGTGGGGCTGGGAATGTTGATGAGGTCGCAGCACATGGCCACGATTTCTTCTTCTTTGACCTCGGCCAGGATCTTCTCGACGAGCTTCGAGTCCAGGCCATCGATCGCTTTCTTTGCGGGCTTCAAGTGCTTTCGCGCCTCCGGATTTCGCGGGCGAGGCCCGCGCCACATTACTGTTTCAAACGAAAATCATCGGGATACGAGCACAGCTTTTCATTGCCGGTTTCGGTGATTAAGAAATTGTCTTCCAGTCGCAGGCCGCCTCCACCGGGCCAGTAAATTCCAGGCTCGATTGCGAGCACCATATTTTTCCTGATGGTGCCGCCTCCCGCCTGATGCGCGTAAGGAAATTCATGGGCCCGCGCTCCCACGCCGTGACAGATGGCATGAGAAGGTTGGCCGGGATATCCGCCTTCGGTAATGCGCGCGCGGACTAACCGATCCAGATCGGGGAAGCTGGCGCCATCCCGCGCGTGATTGACTGCTTCGTTGAAAACCTTGAGCAGCAAATCCAGCAGCTTGTGATATTCCGGCGTCAGCTCGCCTGGGCAGGCGTTCTTGGTCAGGTCAGTCCAGTAGCCGTCCACGCACACCCAGATTTCAAACAGTGTCGGCTCATTCTTCTGAATGGGGCGGTCCCCCGTGGCGGTAAACGTCGCGATCCCCTTGCCCGACCAAACCAGCGTAAAGGCGCGAGCCATTTCGATTTTTCCCTTGTAGCCGACACCCAGGCCGTGCACGAAACCTTCATACATGCCGCCCACTTCGCTTTCCTTCATGCCAGGTCGCATGTGTTCGCGGGTGTAGTCCATGGCCAGTGCGGCAAGTTCGTTGGCCAGCCGCATGCGCTCAATCTCCTGCGAAGTTTTAATGGACCGGGCTTCATTGAGCAGCGGAGTCGTGTCCGTGATCTTGCCTGCCACTTTGCGGAACGCATCGAAATAAAACTGGGTGGGAGTGGTCGGCTCGCCCACCATGCGATCGGCCGACTGCGTCCCCATATTGAGTTCAACGGCTACATTGTCGGTCAGGCCGCGTTGTTTCAGGACCTCGAGCGCCAGGTCCAGCGCGCGAAATTGAGGTGGCCGGGGATCGCGTTCGTCATAGCTCTTGAACAAGCGGATATCTTTCGTCCACGAGTTGCGCTGCGCGTCAGCCAGCTGCGGCTCCAGTGCAATCAACGTCGGCTCGCCCTCGCGCGGGAAGATGGCCGCATCATATCCTTTCATGCACCAGTAGTTGGTCAGATACACCATGTTGTCGGGGGCGCGCACGACCAGCGCATCGACATCCTGATCCTTCATCAAGGCGCGCACTCGATCCAGCTTCGCTCGATCAAGAGGCCAGGACATGGGTTTAGTGCACCTTCTCCTGGGCGACCACCGCCCGATTTTCATCGGCAAACACCCACGACGCTTCCCGGCCTTTAATCAACCGGTAGATCGCCGTATGCATGGGCGCCGGCACGCCAACGCGATTCGCCTCGCGGGCGATCGCGCCACTCAGAAAATCTACCTCCGTCGGCAATTGACGGCGGATGTCGTAGAGCATCGACGGTGGGTGATTGGTCATGGCACCGATCTTGTTCATCTCCCACGGATCCTCGTGCAGTTTCACTCCCACGGCTTCCGCGACTCGCTTGCCTTCGCGTATCAAGTCGTGCAGCAGGTGGCCGAGGTCGGAGAATTGCGATCCCTCTGCGAAGTGCGGAGAGTGCGGCAGCCCAGTCAGCGCAGAAACCCCGTTTACCGAGGCGTTGAAAATCAGTTTTGACCACTGGGCTGGACGCGCATCCTGTAAAGCTTCGGCCTTCAAACCGCCGGCCACGATCAGATCCGCTGCCTCCTTCACGACCGCATAAGGCGTGCCTCCAGGCTCGTACGGGCCCAGCCACGTAGCAGTCGCCAGTTCGTATTGGACATGGGTGTCGCTGTGTTTCGTTCCGCTCATGAACGTCGTGCCCCGGATGACTTGCCCGCGGGTGTGAGCTGCAATAATTTCCTCGCTGCCCAGCCCGTTCTGCGCCGAAATGATCGCGCCCTGGTCGAAGCGGTGGCCCACGGGGGCAATGGAGTCCGCCACTTGCGTTGCTTTGGTGGCTACGATGCCAAGCTCACACTTCGGCACTTCATCAGGTCGCGTGGTGGCCTTGAGCGAAACGTGAAATTCGTGCGCGCCCGAGACCTGCAATCCTTCACGGTTGAGAGCGCGGGCGTGTTCTTCGCGGCGGACAAAAGCCCATACCTCCGCGACGCGCGCCAGGTGCACCGCGTAAAGACTGCCGATGGCTCCACAGCCAATTACACAAACACGCTTCATACGTAGCGCCGGCATTCTGCCTGCCGTCCGGCGGGCGCACTTCCCACCCAACCCCGCGGGCGAGGGCGCCCGCGCCACACGGTCATATTCGCTTCTCCACGCTTACCAGCGTCCCTGTCTCCTTGGACTCCAGCGCACGGAACAACCTGTCCGCATTGTTGAACGAATCGTCAATAATGATGCCGTTCGCAAACAATGCATCCTGCAGCGCCGCCGAAATGGTGTGGATCGGCGCGGCTCCACCCTCCCCCATACCCTTGGCGCCGCTGTAGCTGTGCGGCGACGGAGTCTCGATGTGCCCGTATTTCACCTTCGGCATATTCATCGCAGTGATTGGAATATAGTCGCTGAAAGTGCTGGTAAGCATATTACCCACCGCGTCGTACACGCAGTTCTCCATCAGCGCGGCGCCAATACCGTGGGCGGTCGCGCCGTAGACTTGCCCTTCGACGATGGGCGGATTGATCACTGTGCCGCAATCGTCCACCGCAACGTAATCCAGGATGCGCGGGATCAAGGTGTCGCGCTCCACTTCAACCACCGCAATATGCAGCTGTGACGCGTAGGTGAGCGTCAGGCTACCGTACTTCTTCTTCGTGTCCGGCACCTTAAAGGGCGCGCGCCAGACGTAGCGGCAGTTCAGGGTAACTTCATAAAGCTCGGGCGGCAGGCTGGCGCTGTTGGCGTTGACCAGGTTGGCCAGTCCCCAGTAGTTGATCGACTTCCCGCTGCTCCTGGCTCGAATTTCGGGGCCTTGCGTGCCCGTGCCAAACTCGAGGTCGTCTTCTTTGGTGGCAAGCGCAAAAGCGCCTAGCCGCTTCATTTCGGCTTTCAATTTTTGCGCCGCACCGTGGACCGCGGATAGCCCCGAAACGGCAAACTGGCTGGCATATGTTCCGGAAAAGCCCGTGTGCACGTTGCGCTCTGTGTCGAAGCCGGTGCGCACCGTGATCAGGTCGGGATGAATATCCAGTACATCGGCCACCACCTGCGCTGCCGTGGTTTCGTGTCCCTGACCTTGCGGGCATGACCCGACCGCGACTACCACCTCTCCGTAAATATCGAGCTTGCAGTTAGCTCCCTGTGAATTGCCGGAATACGGCAGATAGGGATTCACGATCTGCGACTGCCCGAAATTGTTAGTTCCGGAGTCAAGCGTGGTGCCGATGCCGATTCCGATCAGGCGTCCTTCTTCGCGGGCGGCGGCTCGCTTCTTTTTCCAGTCATCCCACCCGATCAGGCCCTTCGCGACTTGAAGCATCTTCGGATAGTTGCCCGAGTCATAAACGCAGCCGTTGGGCGTCGTATAAGGAAATTCCTCGGGAAGAATGTAGTTGCGCAGGCGCATCTCGTCAGCCGCAAAGCCCAACTTGTGAGCACAAATATCAACAATGCGCTCCAGAAACCATAAGTGCTGCATGCGCGAATAGCCGCGGTTCGGACCCACCGGACACTTATTGGTGACGGCTTGGGTAAAATCAATCCGGGCATTCTTGAAGCGATACACGCCGGGAAAAACCTGCGACCAGATGACGCACCCTAAAGGCTCGTAGCGTGGATACGCGCCACAATCGTCGATATGACGTGACGCGATCGCGGTAATGACGCCGTTCTTGTCCAGCGCCACCCGCGTGTCGCGAAAAGTCCGTTCATTGCCGTGCGCGCTCGACGTAATGTGCTCGGAGCGCGTCTCCACCCACTTGACGGGCCGCCCACCCGCCTTCTTCGAAGCCAGCGCGCAGATTGCCATCTGCGGGTAGCTGGTGATCTTGATCCCGAAACTGCCGCCGATGTCGGAAGTTTCAACCCGTATGCGGTCAATGTGCACGCTCAAATGCGCCGCAAGAAACTGGATGGCAAATGAGGGAAACGAATTGTTGCACTGGTAGTAGATGCGATCATCTTTCGGATTCCACTGGCCAATGACGACGTTGTTCTCCAGCGGCGTGCTGGAAAAGCGATGGAAATGCAAACGGTCGATGTTGACCACATAGGCGGCGTCCTTGAACGCGCCCTCCACATCGCCATACTCAAACACACCGTTCCATACCCGGTTGGTTCCGGCTTCCTCGTGCAGCAGGCTCTTGTCTTCCAGAGCTTTTTCCGCGTCTACGACCGGATCGAGCGCCTCGTATTCGATCTGCAGAAGCTCGGCAGCGTCATCGGCCAGCGCCGCGGACTCGGCCACCACCGCCGCGACCGGCTCACCCTGGTATCGAACTTTGGAGACCGCCAGCGGATAATCCTTGATCCTGGCAAAAGGATCGGGACCAATCTCGATGAACGGCTGCGTCTGTTGCACGATCTCGGCGCCAGTCAACACGCAGACAACTCCGGGAAGTGCTTCGGCGGCGGCAGTATTGACGCTGACGATCTTCGCGTGCGCATACGGCGAGCGCACAAATCGCAGGTAAGCCATCTCCCGCAACTTGATGTCATCGGTAAACTTGCCACGTCCGCGGAGAAGTCGATTCTCTTCCTTGCGCGGAAGTGACTTGCCCACCCAACCTTCAACCGGTTTGTCCTTGGTCACGCTCACCGCTTGGTCCTCACCGTTACTTCAGCGCTGCCTGCAGCCCATCGATCAACTTCTGCACATTCTTTCTGCCCAGCGGCTCCAGCAACCCGCCTGCCACCGAGGCCAGGCCGCCGAAAATCTGCGCTTCGCCCTGCCACGCAACTGTTGTTCCCCCACGGGCCGGCAAAAGATCAAAACCGGCGGTCAGCGCGACGTTGCCGCCTGACACGCTGCCCTGCCCCTTGTACTGCGCGCGCTTGGGACGGTCGGCCTGGGTCAACTCCATCTTCATGTCGGCCGCCCCCCTGATGTAGGAAATGCCGACGTTTACCTTCACCGTGAAATGAGTGGCGTCCTGCTGGGTCATGCTCTGAAAATCGGGAAGCAGCGGCGCGAATTTCCTGGGATCAGTCAGGAAGTCGTACACCTCCTCCGGCGTCCGGTCGGTTTCGAATTCGCCGTTAAACTTGATCGCCATGCCGTCAGGCCTCCCTCATGCTCTGCGCGGCCAACTGGATCGCCTTCAAAATATTTTGATACCCGGTGCAGCGGCAGGTATTGCCGGCGATCGCTTTGCGCATTTCTTTCTCGCTGGGCTGCTTATTCCGCGAAAGTAACTGGACCGTCGAAAGCAGCAATCCGGGCGTACAGTAGCCGCACTGCAGCCCGTAGGCGTCGCCAAAAGCTTTCTGGATGGGATGAAGCTGACCGTCTTTTTCCAATCCCTCGACGGTCATGATTTCCGCCCCGTCGGCCTGCACGGCAAATACCGTACACGATTTCACCGCCGCGCCGTTCATCAGCACGGTACAGGCGCCACAGTACGTCGTGTCGCAGCCCACGTGTGTTCCGGTGAGATCGAGTTGCTCGCGAATCAACTCCACCAGAAGTACGCGAGGCTCGACTGTTAACCTATGCTCTTTCCCGTTCACGGTCAGCCTGATGGCAACCTTTTCAATATTGTCAGGCATAAATGTGACTCACCTCGACCTGCTCGCCCCGGGCGCGGCGCGCCGCAATATCAATGGCACGCTTTACTAAGGCGCCCACAAGGGTTCTCTTGTATTCCGCTGAACCCCGCATGTCAGACTGCGGCTCCGCGGCCGCCCGGGCGGCTTCCACGGCAGCTGCAACTGTCTTTTCTGTTAACGGTTGCCCCCGCAACGCGGCTTCGGCGTCTTTGGCTCGAATCGCGGTCAGGCCGACACAGCCCAATGCGATGCCCGCGTCTTTGCAGACGTCCCCGTCCATTGTCAGTTGCACGGCAGCGCTGGCTGTGGGATACACCGGCGCGGAGCGCTTGAACGCCAGGTAGGCGCCGCCGCTGCCTTTCTGCGGAACTTTGACCACCACCTCGCTCACCAGTTCATCGTGCGCGAGAGCGGTGGTGTAAGCGTCCTTGATGAAGTCGGCAAGCTGCACCTGACGATCAGCCTTTGCATTCTGGCACCGAAGCTCAGATTGAAGGGTCATGAGCACCGTTGCCCAGTCGCCGCTGGGGTCGGCCTCCGCCAGGGAACCTCCGATGGTGCCCCGGTTGCGCACCTGCACATCAGCGATGCCAGCGGCGCAGTCATGAATGATCGGTATCTTCGCAGCCACGGACGAGGCCTCGATCTCCGCGTGCCGGGTCATCGCTCCCAAACGCAGCGTACCGTTTTCTTCACGGATATAAGAAGTGCCAGAAATGAAATTCAAATCCACCAGGTGGCTCGGATTCGCATAGCGCAACTTCATCAACGGAATGAGGCTCTGCCCGCCAGCGAGTAGCTTGGCTTCGTCGCCGATTTCCGCCAGCATAGCCGCCGCTTCCTGCAGCGAACCTGCGCGGTGATAGTGAAACGCTCGGGGATACATGAGTCGACGCCCTCAATTGGTCGGGCGAATTAGCTTAACAAAGGAAGCTCTCAACCGTAGCGCCGGCGCTACGAAAATCATGCGGTCTGGCGCATGAAGCCCGCTGCCACCGCTCCCAAACCGGCAATCACCAACACTGAGCCCATAACCGCCATGGCCGACGCAAACGTCCCGCCATGACTTACCGTCTGCAAAATCACGCCCAGCGGAAACGTCACCGAGCCCAGCAGCAAGGCCACCGCAATCCACAATCGAATGCGCTCACCGAAAGCTACGCTATCAAACACTAATCCCAACACGATCAGCAGCATTGCCAATCCGATCCAGTGCGAGTGCACGTCCACCTGGCGCACGTAGTCGTACTTCACCGCACCGTAGGCACCTACCGCGGCATGAGCTTCCGGTATATTTCGCACGGCCGCGCTCACGAAAGCCGTGGCCAGTGAACCGCCCATTTGATCGAGCGTTTGATGCTCGACAAACACCGCGTAGTGCAGCCCGTACAGCATTCCCAGCGCCGCCAGCGCGATTCCACCGAAAACAAGAAGCTTGCGTGCGCGGTTCATGATGCGTCTCCCGCCAGGGCGTCGAGGCTTCCGCTGTAACGCAACACGCCGACCAGCATGCCGACCAGGGCTACGATCACCATGAAGCCGCCCGCATCCGCGATGGCCCCGGCGATCATTCCCATCTTAAGTTCGAGCAAAACAAACAGCGGCAGCGTTCCCGATCCCAGCAGCAGCACCCGCACCCAGCGCCGTTTCCATTTTTCATTCAGAAAGACATAAGGCTGCACGAATGAGAGCAGAATCGCCAGCAGTCCGAACTCGATGACGTGCGAATGGGCCGCGATGTTTACCGCCTTCTCGGCCTGCAACATTCCGTAATCGTTGACCAGCTGCGCCGCCGCGCTGGTCTGGTTGATCGCAGCGGCATCCAACATTCCTCCCAGAATTTTGGTCTCGCGGGCCTCGTGTTCGTAGAGATTCACGCCGGCATACAACGCTCCGTGCAAAAAACCCGCTAGTATAAGCACTGTTCCGCCGGCCAGCAACGTGCGCCGCTCCCAACTCCGATCAGTTGGTAGTTCAGGCTCGACCGGACCGGCACGCCGGTCGCGCAGATATTTCGAGAATCCCCAACCCTCGCCGATGAGCGCGATGATCAACAGCGCTCCCGCGGAATCCGCCAGAATGCTCGCCCAGCCAATCACGGGAAAGGGGCTGTAAGCCAGTCCGACATAGTGGATAAGAAAAATTCCAACCGGAAGAAGCACGCCGCCGGTCAGGAAAAGTCTCGCCAGCCGCCTCTTCGCGGAGCCGGAGAGGGCCACGTAAGGCTGGATAAGGGCCAGGAGCAGGGCGAGATAGCCGGCATCGATCATGTGGACATGCGTGTCGATTTTAGTGCCACGATCTTCCATGGAGTTTCCGATGCGCGCGAAGGCCGCTTTCACCGCTGATGGATCTTGTGCCGCCACCGCTTGTGTCGCTGCCAGCAAGGCGGCTCCGGTTTCTCCTCCGTTCTGGTGCAGGACAAAGACCGCGAAGATGTCGCCGAAAAGCATTCCGGTAACGATAAGGGCAATGCCTCCGAAGACGAGCAACCGGCGCGCTCCCATGGCTGGGAACGTGGCGGCGGTGCTGGCGGGGATTGTAGTGCTTGCCATTTTGCTTGGAGCTGCCGAGCTTCGCTCGGCCTGCACGGGCTCCTTCGACTTCTCCCTCGACTTCGCTCTGGGCTTCGGCGAAAACGGGACAGGCTCCGACCCGTGCCCACACAGTCTTTGGTTAATCTGCGGCTTTGGCCTCAGGCTGGCTCGCCCGGAAGGCCGGCATTACATGCTTGGCGAACATGTGTTGTGTCTTCACGCTCTTCCAGTGCTCCAGCCCGCCAAAGTTGGAGACGATCGCCAGTTCACCAATTCCACCTTTTTCTTGCAGCGCCCGTATTTGCTTGATGACTTTTTCCGGCGTGCCGATGAAGCCGATCTCCTGATCGACGATTTCGTCATAGGTTAACTTTGTCAGCGACTCGAGAGCACCGCTGGCGTAGAACCCATAGCCCTTGGCCCGTAGCTCCGCCTTTTTCTCCTCGTCTTGTATCGATTCCACCGGAGAAGCATTGAAGGCGAGAAAGTTGAGCAGTGCCTGCTCCACCTCTTTGCGGATCTGCTTTTCATCCTGGTCGATGTACACGGGGCGGATGTACACGATGTCCGACTGATGGCCATGCTCGACGCACGCCTTCTTATAAATGTTCAGCGGGCCTTCCAGCACTTTCCAGGGCAGAAGCGGAGGCACGAAAATGCCCCAGCCTCTTTCGCCTGCCATCTGATACGTGATGTCGCTGGTCCCCCCGGTGTAGAACTTGGGATGCGGCTTCTGCACCGGCCGCGGCACCACGCTGACATCCTTTACGTTGTAATACTTTCCCGGATAAGAAAACTTCTCGCGGGTAAACGCCAGTTCCAGTATGTCGATGGCTTCCTCGTAGCGTGGCCTGCTCTCTTCGAGAGGCAATGCGGACGGCCCGAACAGCCAGGCGTGGCCGCGTCCCAAGCCGCATTCCAGCCGGCCATTGGTCAGAATGTCGGCTTCCGCGATCATGCCTGCCAGGCGCATGGGATTTTCCAGAGGCAGCGTGTGGAGCGCAGTACGGAATCGGATGTGATTGGTCCGCTGCGCCGCCGCCGCAAACATGGCCAGCGGGTTGGCCGAGATGGAAAATTTCTGAAAGAAGTGATGGTCGATCACCGAGTACACGTCAAAACCGCATTCGTCCGCATGCTCGATCTGGCGCATGATCTCCCAGATCATTTCGTAATGCGACTTGCCAGGCGGAGTCTGAATTTCGCAATAAATTCCAAATCGCATGATTTTTTCTCGCGCTACGATTTACGGCTGGCCGAGTTGGCGCGTCTCCGAATCTCCCCCAACTCCTCCCGGGGGCCTTCGATCGCCCGGTACTCACCGCGGTAGTAGAGCAGCGGATTACCCTCGCGCACGACTACTTCTTCTACTTCCGCGATAAAAATCGTGTGGTCGCCCGCGTCCTGCGCGGTGTGCAGGCGGCACTCAAGGTAGGCCAGAGCTCCGTTCAGCACCGGGGTTTCATGCACCGTGCGATCAAAGCGCGCCCCTGCCTCCTGCTCCGCATGCCGATGGTCCTGGGCCGCGCGCGCATAATATTCCGAGATAATTTGCTGCCCCTCCGCCAGCACGTTTACTCCAAACCGCTTCCTGGCGTGGAGATGAGCGTGGGTGCGCGCCCGGTGGTCCACGCACACCAGGACCAGCGGAGGATCGAGCGATACCGAGGTAAACGCGTTAGCGGTCATGCCGTGCACTTCGCCCTCGTAATCTATCGTGATCACCGTCACCCCAGTGGCAAAACTGCCCAGGGCTCTGCGGAATTCTGCTTGAGTGACAGCCATAGGAAGGCCGGAGCCTCGTCGCCTCGTAGCATTCGGGGCGAAGCAACCCCTCCCACTTCGCCCTTCAGAGTTTTACCACGCCACCCGGATCGCAAACTGAACCTGCCTCGGATTAAAGATGGCGCGCGGCGTGCCGTACGACGGATTCGGCGAACCCTCAAGATTTCCCGACGGCGTCGCTGTACAACCCTGGGCGGTTGGGGAGGCGGCGAAGTTGCAGAAGTCGGCTGCCCCGTACGCCGTATTGAAGAAGCGGACATTCAGCGTGTTCAGCAAATTAAAAGCCTCCGCGATGGCTTCCAGATGTACTTTTTCGGTGAACTTGAAGGTCCGCGAAATCCGCATATCCACGCTCTGGTAGCTGTCTCCCTTGAAGGTATTCCTCGGCTCAATGCCCACCCGGTCGTTGTTGCCAAAGATGTCGCCATTGGCATCAAAGCCGGCAAATTTGGTGAAGTAGTGCGGCGTCTCCAGGCTCACGATCATTCCCAGCTGCCAGCCATTTACGATGGGGTTGAGATGAGTCGGTCCTTGCAGTGTAGCGTTGGCCACAAACCGGTGGGCCACGTAGTCGGCGGAGACTGCCCGCTCCCGGTCGAAGCAACAGGTATCCTGCGGGATCAGCACAAAGCTGGGATTGGGCCCATTGTCGATGCCCTTCGACCAGGTATAGCTGAGGCCCCATCCCACGTGATTGGTCAGGCGCTTGTTGAAATCCACCAGCAAACCATCCCACTGCGAATCCCACTTGGAGTCGGCTTCGAAGTCCACTCCGAACGGGAAGGTCCGGATGTTCGGAATCACTCCGAACAGCGTACCGGGCAGGCAATCCGTCGGGTTGGTGGGACCGGTGGTGCCACAGTAGTAGTTCTTGAACCCGGCATCTCCGCGAGAATCGTGAACGGTATGGGCCGCAGCCTCGGGTCCAGTGGTATAGAACGGATTCGCGTCGGGTTGATTCACATTGTAGAAGCTGCCCAGGTGAACGCCGCGCACGTGCATTCCAGTAACGCTCAGAACGCTGTCTTTGAAAGGCTGAAACTCAAAACCCAGACTGGCCTGGGCGCCATAGGGAGGCTTGTGCTTCTTGACGAAACGCACGATCACCGCTTCCAGCGAGCCTGCGGGATAGCTCGCCGTGGTCTGGCCCGCCTGGAGCAGGGCACCAAGGGCAGCGGCGTTGGTAAAGGGATCGGCTCCAAACGCCGAGAGCCGGGTATTCGCATTCAGATCGTCCTGGATACTTTCCCGTCCCGGGTACTTTGACAAGCCGCCGCAGGAAGGAATCTGGCACATCAGCAGGGGCGAAGGAATCTGGCCGTGGAACAGTCCTCCGCCTCCTCGGATGACAAGACTTCTAAACCCGCCGGGCGCATAGGAAAAGCCTGCGCGGGGGTCGAAATTCTTCAGCGGATTGTTGATTGCCGCCGCTGGCCAGGTTTCTCCCTCCCAGCGCAGGCCGTAGTTGAATGTGAGATTGTTGGTGACACGCCATTTGTCCTGGAAATACAGACCTTCGTAAGTGTGGTCCAGAGTCCCCTTGGCCTGGTTGCGAATCGCAGACGAGATGCTCGATCCCCGGTAAACCGAAGGATTGAATGAAGTCTCATTGAAGCCGGAAGCTTTGTCGAAGCGCTCGAAGAAGATCACGAAGGGATGGGGGACGCCCACGAAGTCATTGCCCAGGAAAGCGCCCAGGTTCGCAAAGTCCGCTTCAAACGGATAAAACAGCGGAAACGATTCGGTCGTGCTGACCCGGTTGAAGTCCCCGCCGAAGCTGATAGTGTGCTTGCCCAGCACCTTGGTGACGTTGTCCACGATCTCAAACCGGCCTTCTTCGTAGAAATCGGGGTTCCCGCGGTTCACGCCCAGGGTGAAAACGTTGGACACTTCCAGGTGGGGCTGGGTGCTCGTGGTCGGAAAATCAAAGAAGCGGTGCGCGTACTGCAACCGGACCTCGTTGACCAGTGACGGCGAGAAAGTAGAAACCAGGTTGCCCACAATGGATTGGTCGCGGAAGGTGTTGTTCTTAAAGCCCGAGGGCAGATCGAAACCATCATTCAACGGGGAGAGATTCGTGGATCGCTGGTCGTTGAAGAAGTAACGCACGAATACGGACTGGCTTTCGCTGAACGTGTGATTGATCTTGCCCAGGAAATTATCGTAGTTGATGCCGCGATTCACATGCAGGTTCTCCGCCGGCAGTCCCCACGTGTTAACTTTCACGGCGTTGATGGCGTTGATGTTTTGCAGCACGGTAGAGTTATAGAAGGGCGACTCGACATGGCGTTGCCCTTCGTAGTTGGTGAAGAAGAAAGTCTTGTCTTTTCGGATCGGCCCGCCCAGCGTGGCGCCAAACTGGTTCTGGCGGAGCTTGTTGAAACCCGCCGCAGCCAGGGGGCTGGGCGCGTCCAGAACATCGTTGCGGAAAAACTCATAGACCGAGCCGTGCAAAGTGTTGGTCCCACTTTTGGTGATGATGTTCACGATCCCGCCCACTGCCCGCCCAAACTCCGTGCTGTAGCTGCTGTTGATGACCCGGAACTCTTCCACCGCATCTTGGGAGGGCGTGGTTTTCTGGATGCCTGAAGCGGTAGACATATTGTCCGCGCCGTCGACGGCAACAAAGTTGTAATGAATGTTCTGCCCGGCAAAAGACAGCTTGGTTACCGGTTCAATAATTACGTCAGTGCTGCCGGAAGTGGTGTCGCCAATGGTGACTCCAGGCGCCAGTAAAGCAAAGTCGATGAACTGCCGCCCGTTGACGGGCAAGTCTTCGATCTTCTGTGAATCGATCACCGAGCTGACCATGATCCGCGTCGGTTCCGCCACTTCGCCCACATCCTGTACGGTCACTTCCTCAGCCACGTGCCCGACCGACAGATTGAAGTCCACGTCGCCGCTGGCGCCAATGTCGAGATGGAGCTTCTTTGCCTGCTTCTGGAAGCCAGTCTTGTCCGCGGTCACGGTATAGTCGCCAGCAGGCAGGAATGAAATCTGGTAGTCGCCGGTGGCGCTCGCGGTCGCGGAACGCGAAAAACCGGTCGCGGCATTGACCGCAGTGACCGAGGCCAGGGAGATCGCCGCTCCCGTGGTGTCATAAACCCGGCCCTGGACGGTTACCGTAACCACCTGCGCATGCAGAGGCAGCGCCACACAGGCCAACAGGAAAAGGCACAGCGCGCACTGCCGCGCCTGGAAACCACTTCTCAGATTTCCGTTTGTAAAGTAGGCCTTCATACTCTCCTCCTTGAGGCAGCTACCGTCAGCGCCCATGCCTTGGGTTCAGATTGTCTTCTTGTTTTTCTTTCCCGGCGTGTGACCGTTCATGACCCGGATCAGCCGAGACTCGGAATCGTCCAGATGCTGCTCCAACACCGCCGCACACTGCTTGAGTTTGCCCGCCGCCAGGAACTGATACATCTTGCGATGCACCGGGATCAACGCGCCGGGATTGTCGTGACTGCGATCCACCAGCACCATCCCCAGCCGCAGTTCTCCGATGACCCGCTGATAAAACGACTCCAACCGCCGGTTGTGATGGAACCGTATCAGCAGGCTGTGGAACTGCAGGTCGAAGCCCACTGCTCGCAGCCAGTCCCGTTCCCTGACGGCACGCTCGTAGCCTTCCACCGCGTTGTGCAATTCCGGCAGAACTTCCGAACGGTTGTCTTTGGCCGCCAACACCCCAGCCAGTTCCAGCATCCGCCGCAGGTGATAGATCTCCTGGACATCTTTGAGGGAGAGCTGCGAGACCGCCACACCGCGATGGATGCTGCGCTTGAGCAGGTTTTCCAGCGACAGAATGCGCGTCGCTTCCCGCATCGTGTTCCGCGACACGCCCAGCGATGCCGACAGCGGCACCTCCTGCAACGGGGTACCCGGGCGCAGTTCTCCGTTCAGAATCTTTTGCCGCAGGATCGACGCCACCTGATCGGCGACGCTAACGCGGTGGATTTGCGAACGCTCCATAGGGAAAGCCCCGGGGGAGGGGCTTGAGCGGATGCGCGCCATCTTGCCCCCAAAGTGTTCACGTTGTCAAGTGTTGAACAATTCAACGATGTTGATGTGTGCCCACGAAGTTATAGGGTTCGTGGTCTCCGCCACGCCCGCCCCGTAGCGCCGGCGTCCCGCCGGCTGTCGCGAGGGCATCCCTTCGGCTTCGCTCAGGGCAGGCCTGCCCTCGCCGGCCTTCGCCGCACACAGGACGGCACCCGCCAGCATCACTCCGAACTGCCCTCATGTATCATTCCAATGAAGCGCAGGGAACGCAGAAGCTCCCAGTGGCAAGTTGATGCCCACAAAAGAACAATCGTCCGCACTCGACGAACTCCGCGACGGACATCCGCTCTCGCGCGAGGCAGCCTGCCAGCTGATTCGCTGTCCCGACCACGAACTCCCCGCTCTCCTCGCAGCCGCGCTCGAAGCCAAGCAGCGCTTCAAACCGGACGTCATCACCTATTCCCGCAAAGTCTTCATTCCTTTGACGAACCTCTGCCGCGACTATTGCGGCTATTGCATCTTCCGCCGCGATCCGAATGAACCCGGCGCCCACACCATGACCCCGGACCAGGTTCTGGAGGTGGCTAGAGCTGGCGAAAAAATGGGGTGCACCGAGGCGCTCTTCAGTCTGGGCGACAAGCCAGAACTTGCCTTCCCGGAAATGCGCGCCACCCTACGCCACCTGGGATACAGGTCGACGTTGCAATATCTCGAGGCCATGTGCGAACTGGTTTTACGTGAGACCACGCTGCTGCCGCATCCCAATCCTGGCTTGTTAAGCACCGAGTGGATCGCGCGTCTGGCTGCCGTCTCGCCCAGCATGGGTCTTATGCTGGAGACCACGAACTCGGCCCTGCTCGCGCCCGGCGCCGCCCATGACAACGCGCCCGACAAGGTCCCGGCCAAACGGCTGCGCACCATCGAGGAAGCGGGGAAACAGTCCGTTCCCTTCACCACCGGCTTGCTGATCGGAATCGGAGAGACAACGGAGGATCGCGTGGATACCCTGCTCGCCATCCGCGAGCTGCATCGGCGCTACGGTCACATCCAGGAAGTCATCGTGCAGAATTTCCGCGCCAAGCCTGACATTCCCATGCGCGACTGGCCCGAACCCACACGCGGTGAGATGTTGCGCACCGTGGCCGTGGCACGCCTGCTCATGCCGGAGGTCAACCTGCAGGCCCCACCCAATCTTTCCGCACCTTATTACGACGAATTGCTCGATGCCGGAATCAACGACTGGGGCGGGGTGTCTCCATTGACCCCGGATTTCATCAATCCGGAAAAGCCCTGGCCCCATCTGGCCCAACTGCAGCTACGGACAGAATCAAGAGGATACATTTTGCGCCAGCGCCTGCCGGTTTATCCTGAATTCCTCAACACGATCACGGCGCGACCCGGACTGCTTTCAGAGAAAGTTCAGGCTGCCGCCGATCGCGAAGGCTACGCAGGGAGGACAAAGGCGGCATGATCGTCGTGCTAACCGGCGGAACGGGCGGCGCCAAGTTTGTCGATGGCCTGCGCCAGATCGTTCCCGCGAAAGATCTCACCATCATCGTCAACACGGGGGACGACCTGCAGTGGTGGGGGCTGTACGTTTCTCCCGACCTCGATTCCATCACCTACGTCTTGGCTGGGCTGTTGAGCAAAGAGCGTGGCTGGGGCGTTAAGGGCGACACGTTCTTTTGCCTGCAGGCCATGGGCGAGCTGGGAGAGCCCATCTGGTTCCACACCGGTGACCGCGATCTCGCCGTCCACCTGCTGCGCTCGAAAATGCTGACTGAGGGCAAAACCCTTTCCGAGGCAGCCGCGGAAATCGCGGCCAAGATGGGCGTCCAGGCCCACATTCTCCCCATGAGCAATTCCCGGGTGGAAACCCGGGTCGACACGCCCATCGGCGAACTCAGCTTCGAAGAATATTTCGTGCAGCGCTGGTATCAGGACCCGGTCAACTCGGTCCGCTTCGCCGGAATCGCTGAGGCCGAACCCGCCCCAGGCGTGATCGATGCCATCATGAACGCGACGGTCGTGCTGCTCGCACCCAGCAATCCAGTCACCAGCATTGGGCCAATTCTTGCCGTGCCGGGCATCCTCGAGGCTCTGCAGCAGACTCGCGCGCCGGTCGCTGCTATCAGTCCGATTGTCGGCGGCACCGCAGTTTCAGGGCCCGCGGGCATTTTGATGGCCGCCCAGGGGTTGCCCGTCTCCATCGCAGGCGTGGCCCAAGCTTACAAGGAATTTCTGGATATTCTGGTGGTTGACACCCGCGACGCCAAAGCCGCCGAAGAATTACAGCAGCCCGGACTGCGCGTCCACTGCGCCAACACGATCATGGGCACGTCCGAAGAAAAAGCCGAACTCGCACGCCAGGTGTTGGCGTTATTCTCTGCCGAAAGCGCGGCCCACGCCGGCTCGGACCCGTCATGATCCTGATTCCGGTTAAAAACCTCGCCGGCGCCAAGCAACGCCTCGCCGCGATTCTCGACCAGCCCACCCGCACCGAACTCGCGCAAGCCATGCTGCTCGACGTGCTCGAGACCCTGGCTGAATGGCAACGCCGTCCAGAAGTGGGGATTGTCACCAGCGATCCATTCGCTCTTCAACTCGCCCATCAATTTCATTTCACTGTCATCGCCGACACCGACAACCGAAGTGAAACCGATGCCATCGAAATCGCCACTCGCTACTGCGAGTCACACGGAGTGGACAGCACGCTGGTGATCCCTGGCGACATTCCTCTGATCCAGTCCTGGGAGCTCGAAGAAATTATTGCCGCCGCACCGGCTCAAGGCTCCGTGCTCGTCCCCGCCGCCGACGGCCGTGGCACCAACGCCATCTGGCGCCGTCCCGCCGGCCTGTTCCCCGCCCGCTTCGGCAACGACAGCTTCAAGCCACATCATGCGGCCGCGCAAGCCACCGGGAGGCCTTGCATCATACTTTCCCTACCCGGCATTGCCCTCGATGTCGACAATCCGTCAGATTTGCGCGCCCTTGCGGCCGCCCCAGGCGAAACCCGCACTCAACGCCTGGTCCGGCAATGGCAGTCGGCCGATCTGCCTCTCGCAGCAAGCGAATAAGTTGTTAGCCGCTCAAAGGCTTTGTGCCCAATCCAACTTCCAAGTCGCACGAACCCAATCTCAGATCAGCCCCGCAGGGGCGCAAGAAACCACCCGCCGCCCCCGCGCTGCAAATCATCCCGCTTCCCCTTCAAAACGAGGTCCATTCTGGCGATTCCCTGCCCCGCCTGCTTCTTGGATCCCTCAAAGATCAAAGGCAACGACTGCGCCAAGGCGACATCCTCGTTATCAAACACAAAATCATTTCCAAGGCGGAAGGCCGGTTTGTGGAACTGGACAAGATCAAACCCTCCACCGCTTCCCGTCGCTGGGCGCGCCGCTATCACCTGGATCCTCGCGTCGTCGAACTGGCTCTGGCGGAGGCTCGCCGCATCGTGCGCCGCAAACGCGGCGTGCTCATCACGGAAACGCATCATGGCCTGATCTGCGCCAACAGCGCGGTTGACGTTTCCAACGTCGATGGAGGCCGCCACGCTCTCCTGCTGCCCAAAGATCCCGACCATTCCGCCGCACAAATCCATGCCGAGCTGAAGAAAACTTTGCACCTTTCCATCCCCGTCATCATCACTGACACTTTCGGCAGACCCTGGCGTGAAGGCCTGACTGAGGTCGCCATCGGCGTAGCTGGCATGAAAGTTCTGCATGATTATCGAGGCCGTCGCGACCCGCACAACTACAAGCTGCAGGCCAGCGTTGACGCCGATGCCGACCAACTGGCTTGCGCTGCCGGCCTGGTCTGCGGCAAGCTAGCTCGTACGCCGGCGTGTATCATTCGAGGATTCGCTTATCAGCCCGGCCGGGGCACGGCCCGCGACTTGATTCGCCCGGCCGCGACCGACCTGTTTCGCTAGGCTGCTGCCGTAAGGAGGAGTTGTGACCCGAGTTCTATCCGATTCCGAACTGGAAGATTTCCCCGCACGGGAGTGGCCGGCAACTGCGGCAAGCGCCTCGCCCGAGCTGCGCGCCGCGCTCGAGCAGGTCATGTCGTCACAAGATGGCGGCACGCTCTCCCGGGAACAATGTCTCCTCCTCGCCCATGCCGAAGGCGACGATCTGCTCGGCCTCCTGGTCGCAGCCGACATGCTTCGCAACGACCTGGTCGGCAATCTGATCACCTACGTGGTTAATCGCAATATCAATTTCACCAACGTGTGTTTCGTCGGATGCAAATTCTGCGCCTTTAGCCGCGGCCCGCGGGAGGCCGACAGCTACTTTCACAGCCTCGACACCATGTCGCAGAAGGCGGTCGAAGCATGGGCCCTGGGCGCGACCGAAGTCTGCATCCAGGGCGGACTGCCGCACGGTCTGCCTCCTTTCTATTACCGCGACATCCTGCGCGCCATAAAGACAGCCGTGCCCGGAATGCACATCCACGCCTTCTCTCCGATGGAGATTGTTTACGGTGTCGAACTCACAGGCATGCCCCTGCCGGACTATCTCCAGATGCTGCGTGATAACGGCCTCGACACCCTCCCGGGAACGGCCGCCGAAATTCTTGACGACGATGTGCGCTACGTGCTCTCCCGCAACAAACTGTCGACGCAACAGTGGAAAGACGTGATCCGCACCGCTCACCAATGCGGCATTCACAGCACCTCCACGCTGATGTATGGCCACGTGGAAACACCCACCCACTGGGTCAACCAACTTTTGCTGCTCCGCGAGATTCAGCAGCAGACCGGAGGCTTCACCGAGTTCGTCCCGCTCGGCTTCGTGCACCAGAACACGCTGCTTTTTCATCAAGGAATTGCGCGCCCCGGCCCGACTCTGGCCGAGCATCTCAAGATTCACGCCCTGGCGCGAATCATGCTGGCCGGCGCTATCAATAATATTCAGGTCTCTTGGGTCAAGTTGAACCGACGCCTCTCGCAGCTTTGCCTGCACGCCGGCGCAAACGACTACGGCGGCACTTTGATGGAAGAAAACATTTCCCGCGAAGCCGGAGCCACGGCCGGACAGTACACCAGCGCCGAAGAGTTCCAGTCGCTGATTCTCGAGACGGGACGCATCCCCGCCGAGCGCAACACCACATACACGCGTATCAACATAAAACTACAACCGGAGCACATCACCTTCGAAGAATCGCTCGAGCCCGAGTTTGCATAATGGAGCCAGCATGATGGAGCCAGCCTGATGGAGTTAGCCTAGTCATGCCAACCATCGCCATCCTGGGTGGCACCGGCGCAGAAGGCTTTGGACTCGCGCTGCGCTGGGCTCGAGCCGGTGAGAGCGTAATCATCGGGTCACGGGATGCCGGCCGTGCGCGAGAGGCGGCGGCCAGGATCCAGGCAACGCTTGGCGGCAACGCAAAAATCTCGGGCGAAGAAAATATTGCAGCCTGCGGCGCCGCTGAGCTGCTTGTCCTCACCATCCCGTTTGAGGGCCACTGCCCCCTGCTCAAGCAAGTCAGGACGGCAATCCGTCCCGGCAGTATCGTAATTGACGCCACGGTGCCCCTGGCTGCCAGCGTTGGCGGACGCGCTACCCGCACTCTCGGCATATGGGAGGGCTCGGCGGCGCAACAAGCTGCCGAACTCGTACCCCAGGGGGTTCCAGTTGTGGCGGCGTTCCACAACACTTCCGCGGACGTGTTGAACGGCGATGCGGTCGTTGACTGCGACGTGATCGTCTGCAGTGATGACGCCGCCGCCTTGAAGACGGTGAGAACGCTGGCCGCGAAAATCCCCGGCGTGCGCGCCATCGACGGCGGCAGGCTGGAAAATGCACGCATCCTGGAGCAGATCACCGCGCTGCTGATTGGCCTCAACATTCGTCTCAAGGGCCACTCCGGCATCCGCATCACAGGCCTGCCGTCAACCGCATACGAAGTTAAGTAGCGCCGGCGTCTCGCCCTCACGGTTTGGCCACTCAAATTGCGTAAGAATTCAGCATGAACGATTCTCCTGACCACCGCCCGGCCATCCAATTTCGCAACGTCTCCTACCGCCTCGACACCGGCTACGAACTTCTCCACAACCTGAATCTCGGAGTCCAGCGCGGTGAGACTCTGGTGCTCCTGGGTCGCAGCGGCTCCGGCAAAACCACCACGCTCAAACTCATCAACCGTCTGCTGGTGCAAAGCCAAGGCGAGATCTACGTTGACGGCCGCTCTCTCGCCGAGTGGGATGTCATTCGCCTGCGCCGCATGATTGGCTATGTGATCCAGGAAGTCGGCCTGTTCCCGCATTTCACGGTGGCTCGCAACATCGGCGTGGTTCCGCAGATCGAGGGCTGGCCCGCCGATCGGATTCAGCAGCGCGTTCACGAGCTGCTGCAACTGGTCGGCCTTGAACCTCAGCTCGCCTCCCGTTATCCGCGCGAACTTTCAGGCGGGCAACGGCAGCGAGTTGGCGCAGCCCGCGCTCTGGCCGCCGATCCCGCGTTCCTCCTGATGGACGAGCCTTTCGGCGCTCTCGACCCCATTACCCGCGCCGAGTTGCAGCGTGAGTTCCTGGCCCTGCAGCAACGTCTGGAGAAAACGGTGGTCTTCGTAACCCATGACCTGCGTGAAGCGCTGTTGCTGGGCACGAGAATCGCGCTCATGGAAGCCGGTCAACTGGTGATCACGCACACCCCCGACGATTTTGTGCACTCCGCCAACCCCCTGGTCCAAGCCTATGTAGATGCTTTCCAAACAAAGAGGTCATCATGAATGTCTTCCAGTTCATGGCCCAGAACCACACCGAGGTCCTCGAGCTCACCGCCGAGCATCTCTGGCTGGTGGGCGCGTCCATCGTCCTGGCGGTACTGATCGGAATCCCGCTCGGCATCTTGATCACACGCTGGCCCCTGCTGAAAAGACCTGTACTCGGCGGCGCAAACATTATCCAGACCATCCCCAGCCTCGCTCTTTTTGGCTTCCTGCTGCCCGCGCCCTGGATCGGCGCACGCGCCGACCGGCTCGCCATCCTCGCGCTTACGCTGTATGCGTTGCTGCCTCTCATCCGTAACACCTACACCGGTATCAAGGGCGTGGATCGTGCCGTGGTCGAAGCCGGACGCGGCATGGGCATGACCGATCGTCAACTCCTCTGGCAGGTGGAATTTCCGCTGGCGCTGGGCGTAATAATCGCCGGGGTACGCGTTGCCGCCGTAATCTCGATCGGCCTCGCCACCATCGCTGCCGCCATCGGCGCCGGCGGCCTGGGCGAATACATTTTTCGTGGGCTTGCCATGGTCAATAATCAGGTCATCCTGGCTGGCGCGATTCCAGCCGCAGCCCTCGCCATCCTGGCAGATGTAAGCCTGGGCTGGCTGGAGAAACGCCTCAGCCCACACTAACCCGTAAACTTTGTCATCCTGAGGGCAGCGAAGGACCTATGCCATTGGCTCGCACGATTCTCACTCTCTCGTTCGTTGCGCTGCTCACGGCCTGCGGTCCCCCGCGCACAGACCGCATCGTCATCGGGTCCAAGAATTTCACCGAACAACTTGTCCTCGGTGAAATCATCGCTCAGCAGATCGAAAACAAAACTCACCTCCCGGTGGAACGACGCTTCTACCTCGCTGGAAGCTACATTTGCCACCAGGCAATTCTCGGCGGCCGCATCGACATCTACCCCGAATACACCGGCACGGCCCTCACCGCGATCCTGAAACTTCAACCCTCCAGCAATCCCGAGCTGGTTTACAACCAGGTCAAGACTGAGTACGCCCGGCAGTTCAATCTGGAAGTAGGCCAGACCTTCGGATTCAACGACACCTTCGCCATCGAGGTCCGCGGCGAAGACGCCCGCCGCCTGGGACTGAAGACCATCTCGCAAGCAGCCGTCTACACCCCGAAATGGCGCGCCGGCTTCGGCTACGAATTCATGGAACGCCCCGACGGCTATAAGGGCTTGGCGGCAACTTACGGCCTGCGCTTCGCTGAGTCTCCCCGCATCATGGACCTGGGCCTGCTCGCCCGCGCCCTCAAAGACAAGCAAGTTGACCTTGCTGCGGGCAACACGACCGATGGCCTCATCCCGGCGCTCGATCTATTCGTCCTCGAAGACGACAAGCATTATTTTCCGCCTTACGAGGCCGTGCCCATCATTCGGAGAGAGATGGTCGCTCATCACCCCGAGGTAGGACAGGCGCTGAATGAACTCGCCGGTAAGATTTCCGATGTCGAGATGCGTCAACTCAACTACGCCGTGGACGGCCAGCATCGAGATGTGAAGCAGGTTGTAAAAGACTTTCTAACCTCGAAACATCTGAGAACTGAGAACTAAAAACTGAAAACTGATTTTTGCAGAAACAGATCGCCGCAAACTTTCCAGTTGCCGCACATCACGGCGGAAAGGCAAGGGCTGAAAGCTGAAAGGCGAAAGCTGAGAGCTGAGAGCTGATGTCACATCAACCAGATGGCATCCACATCCACAATCATCTGGGTGCGCGGAATCTTCTGTTCGGCAGCGTAGGCAAGCATCGATCTCAGCAGCCCGTTTAACTTACTCCGGCTGGCGGACTTCACGACAAAGTGATACCGGTAGTCCTGCTTCAGGCGCAGAATGGGCGCGACTGCCGGTCCCAGCACGCGTATCCCCTCGTGCCGCGTCTTCTCAAACCACTTCCCCAGAATCCCCGACCAGCGCAGCGCTTCATCCAGCTTGTTGCTGCGCACCAGTACGTTGGCCAGCGCGCTGTACGGCGGATAGTGCATCCAACAGCGAAAGCGCAGTTCCTTGTCGTAGAAGCCGGCAAAGTCGTGCTGCGCGGCATATTGCACGGCGTAATGATCGGGAAAGTAAGTTTGCAGCACCACTTTGCCCGGCGTCTGCCCCCGCCCCGCGCGTCCCGCCACCTGGGTCAGCAACTGAAAGGTGCGCTCCGCCGCGCGAAAGTCGGGAAATCCCAAAGCCATGTCCGCTCCGACTACGCCCACCAGCGTGACCCCGTGTATATCGTGCCCTTTGGCAATCATCTGCGTGCCCACCAGCAAATCGAGTTCACCTTCGTCGAGCGCGTTCAGCGCGCGCTCAAAATCTTCGCGCCCGCGGACCGTATCGCGATCCAAGCGTCCAATGCGGGCCTGGGGAAACATCCCGTGCAGGAGTTCTTCCAGCTTCTCCGAACCAGTTCCCAGAAAATAAACGTACTCGCTGCCGCAGTGGATGCAGGCTTTGGGCACCGGCGCCGTATAGCCGCAGTAGTGGCATTCCATGCGATGAGAACGCTTGTGATGCGTCATCGCGATGGCGCAGTTCTTGCACTCGAGAGTCTTGCCGCAGGCGCGGCATAACACCACCGGGGAATACCCGCGCCGGTTCAGCAGAACCATCACCTGTTCTTTACGCTCCAGACGTTCTTTGATTTCTTCCGCCAGCTTGCGCGAGATTACCTGTTCGCTTCCGGTCTCCTGAAATTCCTGCCGCATGTCGATGATCTCGACCTCGGGCAGCGGCCGCTTCTCCACCCGGTCGGGCAGTTCGAGCAATGCGTATTTATTTTTCTTGGCGTTGAAGTACGATTCCAGCGATGGCGTGGCCGAGCCCAACACCACCACGGCGTTCGCCATCTTGGCCCGCATCACCGCCACATCGCGCGCGTGATATCGGGGCATCTCCTCCTGCTTATAGGACGGGTCCTGCTCCTCGTCCACGATCACCAGCGCCAGATCCGAAACCGGCGCAAATACTGCCGAGCGAGTTCCCACCACCATGCGCGCGTCGCCGCGCTTGATGCGGTGCCACTGCTCGGCGCGCTCTTTGTCCGACAACCCCGAGTGCAGAATGGCAACTTCTTCACCGAATAGTTGATGCAGATCGGCCGCCACCGCCGGAGTCAGCCCGATCTCCGGCACCAGCAGGATGGCGGACCGCCCAGCCTCAAGCACCGCTCGCATCGCAGCGAGATAAATCGCCGTCTTGCCCGATCCCGTGATCCCGTGCAGCAACATGCCGGCAAACTTGCCCGCGTCCACGTGTTCCTGAATATTTTTCAACGCCGCCTGCTGGGCAGAGTTGAACTGGAGGTCGAACAGGTGCGGACGCGCCTTCAATTTGGACATGGTGAATTCGGCGGGCTCATCGAGCATTCCCACCGCACCGCGCTTTACCAGGGTAGCCAGCGTGCTGCGAGGCACCTCTAACGATTGGAGTGCCTCCACCGGCACCTTCCCTCCCGCCGCAGCCAGCGTATCGATCAAAGTCTGCTGATTGGCGTTGAGCTGGCCTTCCACACTTTTCAAAACAGCAACTTTTACCGTGCGGGCTGCGTCGCGCGCCTCCGACAAGTCTTCGCGGATGATCCACTTCTTCCGCGCCATGCCATTCAGGATCGTTTTCGAGACGCGCGTGGCCGTGCGAACGCTTTCTTCCCGAGTCATATCTCGCTCAGCCAAGTAATCGAGCACGCGAAACTCCGCCAGTTGATCCTCCGGCGTTTTCTGGGAGCGCGCAGATGATCCCGACATGCCCGCGAGGTGCAACGCCAGTTGTCCCTCTTCCGTGATGCGGTAACCGATTGCCCGCTTGAACTCCGCGCCCAGCGGCAGCATGGTGCGGAACACTTCGCCTATGGGCGCGAGGTAGTAGTCGGCGATCCATCGCCCCAGGCGGATCAGCTGCTCATCGAGCACCGGCGCGGGATCGAGCACGCGGATGAGGTTCTTGGTTTGAACTTTCGGCTTGCGCTCATGCAGGTCCGTGACCACGCCCGACATGCGCTGCTGACGGAAAGGCACCAGAACCCGTCCACCGATGACCGGCTGCATCTCCTCGGGAATACCGTAGGTAAAGACGATATCCAGCGGCACCGGAAGGGCAACATCGCAGAATTCAGACATGGAGGATGGCGCCAGCGTTCATGCACGGCACTCTGGCATCGTAACATCCGGAAATCTCGGTCCAGCAGAGGCGAGCAGTGCTTCTTGCTGTGAGCTTGCGGGAGAGGGAGCGGAAGAGGGAAAAGAGTATGAGCGTCACTTCCCCCCACGTCTCGCAAAAAGCGCGAGACATGGGGCACCCGGCTAGGTGGCTTGGGAGGGGGCCTTTAAACCCAATTCCTTCATTACCATCTGCAAATCTTTCCAGGCTTCCTTCTTTTGACGTGGGTCGCGCAACAGAAAGGCTGGGTGGTAGGTGACGGCAAGTTTGGTGCCGCGGAAATCGTACCAGTGGCCGCGCAGTTCCGACATGGGGGCGTTGATCGCAAGCAGCGTTTTGGCCGCGACCGCGCCCAGGGCCACGAGGACTTTCGGCCGGATGGTCGCAATCTGGCGCATCAGGAATGGGGAGCAGGTTTCGCACTCGTCTCGCTCCGGAGTTCGGTTGCCGGGCGGGCGGCACTTGATGATGTTTGCGATGTAGATATCTTCGCGACGCAGGCCCATGGCCTTGATCATATTGTTGAGAAGCTGCCCAGCGCGGCCTACGAAGGGTTCGCCCTGGGTATCTTCATCCGCGCCCGGGGCTTCGCCGATGAACATAAGCTCGGCTCGCGGATTGCCTACGCCGAAGACGATTTGTTTGCGGCCCTGCTTGTGCAGGCGGCAGCGGGTGCAATCGCCCAGGTCTTCGCGAATGGCGAGCAGGGCCTGGGCTGGATC
>WNEZ01001250.1_pt1 | contig 32185 bp, 33 predicted proteins | sample 5400521 | NCBI WGS metagenome assembly WNEZ01 (sample SAMN13153339, study PRJNA577476) | soil metagenome | isolation source: 120 cm saprolite under Douglas fir tree site 2 hole 1 replicate 1 | place: USA:California | collected 2015-04-18 | reverse complement strand
GAGCTTTCATGAAAGATCCAATGTGGGAGTACCTCGCTCCCGGCCTCGCCAGGCGTGCTCGCGTCCTTCCCCCATCTTTTGGCATCACAGTGCGCTACAGCCTGCGCTATGGTGAGGTGTATACGACCCCAGCGCTCGACGGTGTAGCTTGCTGGCTCCCCCCGGGCGCTGCCTCACCCAGCCTTAGCCAGTTGATAAGGCTAAGTATACATGGTGCGCCGCTGGAGTTAGGGTTGATGGGATTATTGCGCTACACCGCCGTCGAGAACTATACCGGCGAAATTCACAAACGCACGCTGCCGGGGCGGCACTGGTATTTGTGGGTAATTGGCGTTGAGCCTGCGCGCCAGGGCCAGGGTATCGGCGCAATGCTGATACAACCTGTATTAGCACGGGCCGACGCCGGTGGCCTTCCATGCTACCTCGAGACCATGAACGAAGCGAACGTGCCCTTCTACCAGAAACACGGCTTCAAAGTAGTCAGCGAGGGCGAAATACCCAGGCGCGGGCTGCGCGTGTGGGCCATGCTGCGAGAACCCCACAGCCAGGTCTAGTGCTCTGTCAATGTTCAATTGATGGGTGAAATGTAGTGACACCCCTTGCGGGTGTCAGGCCTACACCTCTCAAATGAAGACGGTCCGCTAATACCCCAGCAGCGCTTGTAGATCCTTCTCCGACTGCTTGCTGAGCGGTATCATCGTCTCCTGGCTATCGCTAAGCTGCAATGTATAGCTATTGCGTGTGTACTGAATCACAGATTTGATGTGCTGCAGGTTAACAAGATAGGCGCGGTGAGCTTTAAAGAAGCCGCGTCCCGCCAGGCGCGTTTCCAGTTCTTGCAGGGTGAGGTTGGTAGTCGCCTCCTCCGTAGCGGTACGCAGGAAGGTTTTACCGTCACGGCTCGTCGCATAGAGAATATCTCCAGGATCGTAGAGCACGATGCGGTCCTCTTTTCGTGCTGGTATTTTGTAGGGGATGAGACGTTCGGGCGCGGATGGCCCCCGGTCGACTCCGGGCGTGTACGTGCCGGTAATACGCCCCGCTTCCAGCTCAACCACCCGCATACAGCACTTGCCGGCCCAGGATAGGTCCTCGTCGGTCAGCAGGACAGCCGCCCCTTCGCTCGCAGCCTGGCTGATCAGGCGTGCAAAAAGCGCCTGGGTATCCAGGTCGGTGCGCAGGATTGGCCGGTCGAACAGTATAACTGGCGGCTTGCTCAACAGCACACGCGCAAAGGCCACGCGGCGTCGTACTGACGGTGAAAGCTTCGAAACAGCTTTGCGCATCTGATCGCTCAGTCCCACCTGTGCCAGTATCTCGCTGGCGCGGCTCCGGGGCAGGTGGCGCATCTGGCAGTAGAATTCTAAATTGCTTAATGCTGAAAGTCGCTTGTAAAGCAGGTCTTCTTCAAAGAGCACTCCAAGCCGTGCGCGAGCTGCCCGGACCAGGTGGATATCCTGCCCATCAAGCAATACCTTGCCGCCACTCGGCATCACTTCCCCGCACAGTAACCGGATCAACAGCGTCTTGCCACTGCTCACTGGCCCGACGACAGCAACCACCTCACCCGCAGCGACATCAAGCCGGTCGATGGAGAGGGCACTGCGGCTCTCAATAATCTTTTCAAGTTGCCGTACATGCAACATCGCCCGCGAATCTCCATTTATCTATGACATTAGAACTCGTTTTGCCTGGGGCCATTATAGCATAGCAGCGTATCTCCCTCCGCTCATCCCCCTATATACTCCATTCATCGCAGAACCTGTTCATTCACCCGCGCAAACGAGCCTTTTGACATGTTGATTTCTCCACTCAGCCGATTTTTGTGGAATCACAGCTTCGGGCATGTTAAAGTTTCCTCAGAACGCGAAACCAATACGCAGCGGTCAAACCGATCAGTGATAATGGGCTCTCCGTCCTTGCGGGGGGAATACCCTTCCCGTAGGGGCGAGGGTGGTGAAGAGTGGCGGGGTGGGCCTTTATGGTCGCCCGCCGTCCCTTAACGATGGAGATCCTGATAATCTTGAAGAAAGGCCCATAAAAATGAATGAATTGGAAATCATGGTGAGTTGCTCGGATATAAAGGGAAGGCACACAACTAAGACCCCAAGCCATTCGTCTGGACAGCTTCAGCCGAGGCCATCCTCGTCGGGCTATTTCCCCGACACACCACACTAGCGGGCGCGGGCGCGCAGGAAAGGCGCGGCCCACGCCTCGGCCACGTCATCGATGCGCTTCTGAACCGCGGGGTCGAGGGTGAGCGGGGAGCTGCTCTCCTTCTTCTCCTTACCCGACACGAAGTACATGCCGGACACACTCGCGAGTGCGGGGTCGGACGCGAGCCGCACGTACTGCTCCGAGCCACGCTCCATCCCGACGGCGGCGAAGAAAGGGATCACGTGGGACATCAGGAAGCGGAGCGGCGCCGGGCCCTCGTACTGATCGCCCATCTCGTTCTTCACCATGCCAGGATCCAGCACGTTCGCGGTGACGCCGCGGCCCTCCCAGCGACGCGCGAGGCCGTACATCCACGTGGTCACCGCGAGTTTGGCGGTCTGGTAGCTGAGCATCTGGTAGCTGCCCCTCTGGTAGCCGCCCCTCTGGTAGCTGCCCCTCTGCGAGAGGGCCTTTCCGGGGCGCATGAGCACGTCGATGTCGACGCTCTTCAACAGCTTGTGCGCCCCCGACCCGACGGCGATCACGCGTGCTGGCGCGCTCTCGAGGAGGCGCTCCTCGAGGAGGCGCGTGAGAAGGAACGCGCCGAGGAAGTTCTGCGCGAAGCCGCGATCGACGCCCTCGCGCGTGATCGCGCCGGCGGGCGGCATGCCGCCCGCGCTGTGGATCAGCACGTCGATCGACCCGCTCCGCGCGAGCACCGCGTCCGCGAGCGCGCACACCTCCGCGGCGTCGCCCATGTCCGCGCGCAGGAACTCTGCCGACCCGCCGGTACCGCGGATCGCCTCGACCGCGTCCGCGCCCCGCGCCTCATGGTGCCCGACGACGAGGATTTCCGCCCCGCGTCGCGCGAGCTCGATCGCCGCGAAGCGCCCCATCCCGCGCGACGCCCCCGTGAACAGCACTGTCTTCCCTTTCATGCTCGTGTCCATCGTGACCTCCTAGATAAGTCTTACAAAGTATTCAGTAAATTAATAACTGTATTGCCCGCTACCCTACCCCTGGTGACAGCTTACGTAGCGCTACCCCTCCTAAGCTCGAATGTGCGCAAGAGCCTTGTTCTCTTCGATTTGCATGTGTCCTCCATGCAGCGATCTGTAAAGCAATTAATGGCCACCAAAGAACCAGCGACTTATACTTAACTTATACGTTAAGTATACGGGGAGGGGGGAACGTTGTCAAGTGGTCGTATTCACGGGGAGTGGCTAATTCAGGAGAGGTAAAGAACCTTTAGAGGAGGGATGTGCTAGCAGGGTACGTTGGCGTTAGTTCTAGTAAAAGGTGAAGAGCTTAATGGCCTGCTTTAAGGCATCCAACGATCGGCCAGATAACTTTTCTAGAGGATTTCTTCAAGCGGCCTAAGAAGCGACATCATTGATGAACGGTGCTGTTTCTTTTTCTCGCATAACTTTTCCATGTTGTGTTTGGCATTTTGTTCTATGCAAACTCATCTAGCGATGTGGCTGCTGCCTTCGGTCCCGACGGTTCGCACAAAACCACGGCGTATGCACTGGGACTGGCGGTTCCTGCCGGCTTTGATGCAAGCCTGCGCAGTGGCGGGCACCCGCAGCTGAACTTCTACGTCGATGGCAGCCAGGTAAGCAACCAGCAGAGCCAGTTGCTTTCGATTGCGCTCACCGACTACTCGCGCAAGGTAGCCAAGCAACAACCCCCGGCCACCATTACCGTCGCGACGGTAAACTCACCTTCACAAAATGCGTTACTGAATATCAATCAATTCTACGCGGCCGCGGTACTAATGAGCTCTTTACTTGTGGGAACCACGCTTGTCCCCGGGATTCTAGCGGAAGAGAAAGAAAAGAGGACCCTGCGCATGCTGATGGTTTCACCTGCGTCCTACAGTGATGTAGTAGCAGGCAAATTGCTGGTGGGCCTGGTCTATCAACTCCTGCTGGCTGCCCTGGTGCTGGTCATCAACGGCGGTTTCATCGGCCAGGTCTCCCTGGTGCTGCTTTTCGCCCTGCTGGGTTCGTTCTTCAGCGTCACGCTGGGCCTGCTCCTGGGCAGCTTCTTCCAGACAACAAGTAGTGCCGGGGCGGCTGCAGGGATGCTCTCCATAATCTATATCATTCCCATCTTCTTTGTGGGGACATTCGCTCAGCTCTTTGGAAGCAATCCGTTCACGACCATTGTCAAGGTGCTTCCGCCCTATTACATCGCGGATGGTGTGATCAATGCCCTGACAAATCAGAGCACAACCGCTGGTGCGGCGCTGGATGCAGGTGTGGTTCTCGGCTGTATCGTGCTGCTGTTCCTGGTTGCAACCTGGTTGTTGCGCCGCCAGGCAGCAGTGGTCAGCACAATTTAACCATTAGGACTTTCGGGCATTAAATTCTCCCAGAAATGGTATACTGCGTCAAGAGAAATCATCATAGAGGACTGTTTGTATGAAGGATCACCTGGTATCGTTAGATTTTGCAGTATCTCAACGCAATCGCTTTCATGTTTTTCTTTCTGAGTTGGCAGGCCCTATACAAAAGGATTGGCGCTCTCAAAAATATACATTCTGGGGGGGTATTGTACTTGTACTAGCAATATTGGTGACCGTATGCTCTTTTCTCAACTATCCTCATCCGATAACTACGATCGATACGCCAAGCTAATTTCTCTCAGTGCGACAACTGCAAGCCACGGGTAATCCGGTGAATTCCTGGCGACTGCCTGTTTATCCTCTTTTTATCGTGCTCATGTACGCCGTGGCCGGACAAGGGAATTTGATGGCTGTGAGTATCGTGCAGGGAGCGCTCTTTGTCCTGACTGCATTGGAATTCTATATACTGACAGCACTGATCCTCAAACGAGGTTGGTTGGCTTTCCTGATAAGCCTGTTTGTGAGCACCAATCTGATTCTCCTCTCATATAGCAAGCCTATTATGACCGAAGGATTATCGCTCTGGTTGCTCACAACCTTAGTTTTATGTGCCGTCTATTTCGCAAAAACGTTACAGGTACGCGTGCTATGGCTACTATCGATATGCATGTTGTTACTCTGTTTTACGCGACCTGAGTGGTCGTATTTCCCCATCCTCCTGTATGCCTACCTGTTTCTTCTCGTCATACCCCGTAAGGACCGTCGGCGCCTGCTTCCTCCTATCCTGGTATCGGTGATCGCTATCTATGCCCTCTTAGGAAGCTATATTGCTGTTAATGCTCTCCATAATGGTTTTATTGGCCTTTCTTACGTCGAAAATATGAATCTCTTAGGTAAGATTCTGCAATATAATATGCAGGATGAAGCTCCTGCACAGTACCAGTATATCAGCCGTATACTTGATACGTTCGTGGCAAACGGGAATCGAAGTCCCTACCAAATCTTACATGCTGCTCCTGAAATCGCGCAGAACTTTACGTACTTTGCCATCGCCATTATCGTACATCATCCGGGTGAGTTTCTCCTCAAGTCCATCCCATACACTTTCTCGTCTCTCACCTATTATTTTCCTGCGCCGCAGAACCCCGTGCCAGGTCTCTTTTACCACCCACTCACCTGGCTGCTGTCTATCCATCGTGTACTGTATGCTGGTAATGTGTTATTTCTGCCTTGCGCTCTTGTCTGGATCTTGCTGTTTTGTTGGCGACGTACAAGAAGCGCTAGCTTGGTGCAAAACATGGGCCTCGTTGTCTTCATCACCCTGTATGAGCTTTTTATTACAACTTTAGGCGGATATTTTGATTATGATTATACTCGTTTCCATACAGTTTTTACCCCACTCATTATACTTACCATTTGGAGCCTGCTTTTTATGAGCCTTCTATCGGTACCTTTAGTAGTGCCCTTTCTGGGACAATGTATTTCCCGAAAGTCCCTGAACATCCGCAGAGTAGTAGAAAAGGCACCTGATACTGAGAAAGGCAGAGATTTTACGACAACGAACCAAAGGACTTAACATTAGAGCATCGAGCCAAACTGCTGCATATGCCTGCGCTCCCGCTCGAGTGCACCTGCAGGGAAGGGCTGCTCTCCACCGATGGTGCGAGCGCGCAGCGTCATCTCAGCCGCTTCTTCCATCGCAATGATTACCATCGCCGCGGCCAGCGGATCGCGGCCAAAAGCCAGCAGGCCGTGGTTTGCCAGCAGGACCGCCGGAACGGTTGGATGGCGCTCAAGCTGCTCCACGATGTAATTCACCGCCTCTGGAGAGCCGCGCGGCGCCCAATCCGCCACCGGGATGTCCTCGGTGACGCCGAAACGCAGCAGTGCCTCATAGGCGCATGGTAGCGGCTGGTGTGCAAGCGCAAAACTCGTCACCTGCGGGGAGTGGGTATGAATGACGGCAGCAACATCATCCCGTACGCGGTAGACGCACGAGTGCATGCCGACGATCTCGCGTGTGACCGGCTCGAGCGTGCCATCAACCACCTCACCATCAAAGGTGACGATCGCCAGCTGCTCCGCTGTCAGTTGCGCAATATGCCCTCCCGATGTCAGCAGTATATGCTCCGTTCCGGGCAGCCTGGCACTCATATTACCGTGTCCGCTATGCGACATAACACCCGCCTGAAAAAGTAGGTGTGCTGCCTGCACAATCTGTTCTCTGAACTCTCTCTCGGTCAAGCTCGCCATCTTCTTGCGTTCCTCTCTACCAAACGGCTAATCAATGCCGTGCTTGTCGTACACTATTCTCACGCAATACCTCTTATTTCTCCGTGCAAAGCAGAATCTCTCCCATTAGTATACCCAAGGCAGATGGATATTGCCATGTCCGGCATTCAATCAGCATGCCCCGGGTGGATAAAAAAGATGTAGACAAACGCGCGTAAGGAAAGGTAGTGGATGTTCCGAATCCTAATTCCCCACTAATTTTAGATAATTGATGGGATGATAAAACTTTCTATAAACGATAAACAGTCATCAGAGACTCAAGAGAAAGCGGCATCGCTTGGGGTGAACATTGTATTTGCTGCCCCTACACAAGCCTACACAAGCGAGTAAAGCCATATCCTAAAGATTCCCGCCTAAATAAGCTGAACAGAAGAGAGCGAAGGTTGCGCTGTTCATGCGTGGCAAGCACTTCATGTGCCTACAACCAGTAGACAAAATATAGCAAATATGCTATAATCATTTCGGGAGGTTGGTCAACATGCTCAATTACAATAAAAGATGCCAGTATACCTCACGTGTGGGGGACATATGGTGTATGGAAGGGTGGCCTCTTTGTGTCCTTTGTACGTTCGACTACATTTGATCGCGAGCCTAAGTTTAACAAAGCGGTCAAGGATTTCGGCACGAATTCTGCGGCAGAAGTATTTGCTGATATAGATGATTTTGAGTTTGATTGGTGCAATGGGATGGAGGAAGATCAATTATTTGCTCGGTATGATTTTAAGCCGTTGAAACGTATTCGTCGACCGTATGGATTATTCCAGTTACATGTAGGTCCAAATCGTAAACATCTCAGTTACCGCGCAGTGTTGATGTTCTACGATAAACAGTCTAGAGCGTGTTGGGTATATGCCTTTAAAAAAGACCCTAAAAGCGAGACTGAGGAGATCAATCGTGCAGTAGCTCGAGCTGATGAACGTTGGAACAAGATAAAGGGAGTACAATGATGGAACAATTCGAAAATGCTTCAAGCGTGAATACCACTTCTGATTTCATAGCCGAAATGATGATGGATGAAAAAGATGGTGAGGAATTCACTCTAGAATATCTCAAGGCTAGATTCTTGTCCTCGGTAGGGCGATCATTGTACTATGCACGTCGTCAGGCAGGTCTCACACAAGCGCAAGTTGCTGAACGAATGAATACAACACAATCCGCTATAGCACGATTTGAGGCAGATAAAAATGGGGCAATGTCCTTCCATCGCTATGTCGATTTCGCTATAGCATGTGGTTTGATGCCGCACTCTCTCGTACTTCACCCGATACTTGAGCCAATAGATTCTCTTCGTGACGAGGTAATAGCTCGTGCCGAATCACGGAGTTCACTAGAACCTCCTCAAGCATTTACTGTAGATAGCATTAAGGCTCATCTCGCCGGTAAACAAGCTTCACCAACTGGTCCTACTCCATTGAGCAATCAAAATGCGAAAGCTGCCATCGAGACTGCCGAAAACACAGTAGAGCGATCTCGGCAACAATATCTCGGTCAGGATGTAACCACTGCGAGTTCTAGTCGCCGAAACGAGAGGATGGTATTTGCATAAGATGGTCGAACAAGTTAAAATTCTTACCAGTCGCAGGGCTTATGAGTTTCATCCTGATAATATCCGCTTGTCAACATTGAGTATCAAACCCATACAGGAACAACTCCAGAATCTCTTTCAATTCCAAACATCTGTCATGGCATCCCCAATGGCAACGTTCGGAGAGGTCCCAGCCACCTATCCACCTGGGCTTGTTTTTGACATGGGTGTGTGGCTCACTCAAGATGAACAAGTCGTACCGATTAGGTTCATTCATTTTGAACAGCGCCGTATCGTTATTGATGTGGCAGGGCCGTCGTCTGTCATTAGCTCTATCTATGAGCGACTTCGAAATTTTTTATCACAGTTACAAGCTGCAGATGGAACACCTGTTATCGATGAGCCAGAACGGGTACTAGAGTACAGTGAAATCAGTGCTCGGCTTTCGTTCTCTTTGGACGCAATTTTCTCCCCTTCAATACGCAAATTATTTGCTGAGGTCATTACTAAAGATGCTAACGAAAAAGAGGTTGTTCCCATACCAATATTGATCATACAAGCGCTTTCTCGTAGGCAAGAGTATGCAGGCGTAGTAAATGCTAACGATCCTTACTCATTCAGCTTATCATTGCGTTCTGGCTCACGTCCGGGGGAGCAGGTTTACTTTAGTAGTGCTCCTCTTGGTTCCGAAGCACATCTAAACTACTTAAACAAGTTAGAGGCGTCTCTTCAATCTTAATAACCCTCACTCAATTGGAAGTTTGACATTCGTAACATAGCAACAGGTCATCACCCATCAAATGAATGTTAACAGTCCACAAGGTAAGATTAGCTCAGAGTATACACCCCTTATACCTCTAGACCCCGGACAGCCAGGCGTGCTAGTATATAAATCACTACCCATGCATCAGGCCATGGGTGTCCGGGCAGAGTCCGCGAGCTATCAGTTGACATGCAATAAACCTGCACTTGATGTGCAACAATGGAAGGAGTCAGGCGAATGAAGGCACCCTCACTCGTGCACCTGGTTCGCCAGCCGTTAGTCGAAACAAGTACCCCACCGCTCCTGCTCCTGCTCCACGGAGTTGGCAGCAACGAGCATGACCTTTTTGCTTTAGCCCCTTTCCTGGATGAGCGGTTTCTAATCATCAGTGTGCGTGCCCCAAACACACAGGCACCCAGTAGCTACGCCTGGTTTGAGGTCGACTTCACACCGCAGGGACCGGTCATTAACCCGGCACAGGCCGAAGCCAGCCGTAAAGCATTGATCGCCTTTCTAGGCGAGGCTCTCACGACCTATAATGCCGATCCAAAACAGGTCTACTTGATGGGTTTCAGCCAGGGAGCCATTATGAGCGCCAGCGTCGCACTCACACGTCCTGATCTCGTTGCTGGCACCGTACTGATGAGTGGACGTATCCTACCAGAGATACAGCCCCTGATCGCTTCTTCCGAAGCGCTTGAAAACCTGCCATTCCTGGTAGTGCACGGCACCGCCGATACAGTTCTCCCTATCAATCATGGCCGCGCCAGCCGCCAGCTCCTTTCATCGTTGCCGGTAGAGTTAACCTACCACGAATACCCGATGGGGCATGAGGTCAGTCAAGAAAGCCTGGCTGATGTGGCCGCGTGGCTCAGCACCCATCTAGATCGAGCGCACCCACGCGAAGAGAATTGATTGTATGGGCGCAATTATGAACATTATTGCGCCCGCCCGGGGAAACTAACCATTGTCTCTCCTAGAAATAGCAAACACATGCCATCAATAGCAATTATCGGCGCAGGATGCAGCGGGCTTGCCGCCGCACACGAACTACGCGACGCAGGCTACGCAGTAACCGTATTCGAAAAGAATCACCGCGTAGGCGGTCGAGCAGCCACCAGGGAGCGGCAGGGCTTCATCTACGATCATGGCGCACAATACATCAAAGGTGATAGCCCGGTGAGCGATGCCTTGATCACCGGGCGTTTCCGCCTGCCCGACCTGGTCGATATCGCTAAGCCCGTCTGGACCTTTGATCGCCAGGGGCACATTCAAGAGGGCGATCCCCTCCAGAATGCGCAGCCGAAGTGGACCTATCGCAGCGGCCTGAATGCCCTGGCCAAACGCATGGCCCAGGGACTGGATATCCGGCAGCAAACACACATTGCTTACTTGCGCCACAACGTGACAGGTTGGAGCCTCTACGATAGATCAGGCCAGCATGCCGGTGAGTTCGATTGTGTACTCGTTGCCATTCCTGCCAGCCAGGCTGTCGAACTGATCGAGGCAAGCCAGCTAGCAGGTGCGCAGCAAGAGAACATCTGCCTGCTGCTGCGACAGGCGAGCTACAATCCGCTGATCTCAGTCATGCTTGGCTACCAATCTGCACCGCGAGCCCGTCCCTACTACGCACTGGTTAACACGGACAAAGCCCATGTCATCTCCTGGCTGGCCTGGGAACACGAAAAGGCCCCCGAACGCGTACCCGGTCACGCCGGCCTCTTGATCGCGCAGATAGCCCCTCAGTACAGCCGGGATCATTGGGACCTCCCCGCCGCTGAAATAATCAGCGACGTGGCAAACCGTGTTACCACGCTGCTCGACGAACCGCTGAACGAACCTGTCTTTACCGACATATACGACTGGCGTTATGCATTACCCGCGCAAAAGGCAGATGCGCAGCAGCTCAACGCCATCACACTGCCTATCAACCTGGCTTTCTGTGGTGATGCATTCGTCGGCGGGCGCGTTCATCTCGCACTCGAGCATGGCATCGAAGTTGCCCGCCAACTTATCAACCTGAGACGCGAACCCAGAATTCCGTAGGGGCGAGGGAAGCGTTCACAAGGGTAGGGTTTTTTCAGAAAGGAGCGGCGGGAGGGTGTGGGTGAGTGGTGGGGACGCTCCGGCTCCCTCTCCATCGCAGATGGAGAGGGCTGGGGTGAGGCCGCGCCGCTCGCCGTCCCTGCACATTCGTATAATTCATCAATGTAGCTAGGAGTACAAAAAGATGTCCCGCAGCAAGATTAGAAACGCACGTATCCCCCTGGGCCGGACCCAGTGGCTTGCTATTGCCGGATCGCTTGTGTTGAGCCTGCTGGCCGGTCTTCTCACCCTGTTACACGCGAATGCCGTGCTCACCTTTGTCGTATCTGGAGTGGCACTTGCCATTCTGGCCGCGCTCGTTGGACAGGCAACAGATCAGCTAAGTACACGTTTGGGATCTGGTGCAACCGGCGTGCTGCAGTCTGCGCTGGGCAACCTACCTGAACTATTTGTCGGCATTTTTGCCCTGCGCGCCGGGCTGGTAAGTGTCGTCCAGGCTGCCCTGGTCGGCTCTATCCTGGGGAACAGCCTGTTCGTGCTCGGTCTCGCGTTCCTGGTGGGAGGCCTGCGTCATGGCACGCAGCGTTTCTCCTCGACTGCCCCGCGCATGATAGCCAATCTTACCCTGCTGGCTGTTGCAGCATTAATAGTACCTACACTTACTTTTGGGTTACACACGCCGGCGGCAGGCCATGAGGAGGGACTCAGCATCGCCTCTGCTGTCATCCTCCTGGTCGTATTTATCGCGAGCATACCATTCTCCCTGCAGGGTGGGCCTACAGAGGTACCTAAAGTGCATGCTGCTTCAGCCTCTGCCTGGCCAATGGGGCTTACACTGGTGGTCCTGGTTGGCGCTGGTGTGGGTTCTGCATTTGTCTCGGATTGGTTCGTGTCAGCCTTAACTCCAGCCATTACCGTCCTGCACATTTCTCCTGCCTTTACCGGCCTGGTGATCGTCGCTCTCGCCGGAAATGCAGTAGAGAACGTCGTCGGCATCCAGTTCGCGGCACGCAATCGATCTGATCTTGCCATTAGCGTCATTCTCAACAGCTCTCTCCAGGTAGCATTAGGCTTAATACCTGTACTGGTACTGCTCAGCTTTTTCATAGGGGGCACTCACCTGACGCTGGTTTTGGCCCCCCTGCTCGTGGCGGCTTTGGGCCTTGCCGCTATTTTAAGCACCGTCATCATCTACGATGGTGAATCGACCTGGCTTGAGGGCCTGGCGCTGATAGGACTATATGGTATTATCGCCGTCTCGTTCTGGTGGGGCTGAATATGCCCTCAATCTCGCGCGTGCGGCATCACCTCTTGCGCGAAGCGCTCTATCTGCTCCACCCTTTCCGGCCAGCGCGGCACGATGAACTGGAGCGCCATGTGCTCGACCCCCATCTCGCGGTATGGTCTGAGCGCCTCTACAAGTTGCTCAGGAGTACCGCGCAGGTAACGATCATCCTGCGGCACCGGCTGGCGTGTCACCTCGATTTGGCGGCAGCATGCAAACTGTATCTGCGCTGGATCGCGTCCAGCTTCGGTGGTCAGGCGTAGAACATTGTCGTACCCTGCCCTTAGTTCTGCCGGTGTGATCTCAATATAATAGGGGAACCACGCGTCACCATACTTTGCCGTGCGTCGCTGGGCGTGAATGCCTTCTCCCCCCACCCATATCGGGATGCGCGGCTGCTGCATCGGCTTGGGATAGAAAGCCAGGTCGTGGAATCGATAGAACTGGCCGTCAAAATTCACATGCTCCTCCGTCCACAGGCGCGCGATGATTTGCAATTGCTCATCGGTCATCCGTCCCCGGTCCTTAAACGGAACGCCTAGAGCCTCGAACTCCTCCTCCATCCACCCGATGCCAACTCCCATAATCAGGCGACCTTTTGCCAGCCGCTCGATAGAGACGGCTACGCGTGTCCAGTAAAGCGGATGGCGGTAGGGCAGCACTAACACGCTGATGCCGAGCGTGATTTTCTCAGTCACGCCCGCCAGGAAAGCCAGGCAGGTGAACGAGTCCAGGAATGGCCTGTCCGGTGGAACAATAAACTCGTGGTTCTCACTGTACGGGTAAAAAGTATTGATCTGCCAGGGCGTGACCACGCGATCGGCTGCCCAGACTGCGTCGAAGCCCAGGGCCTCGGCGCTGCGTGCAGCCTCCCTAAGAGTATCTGGACCCGTGGCCCGGCCAGAAATCGGCAGAAAGACGCCAAACTTCATCGCTACGCTCCTTTACTGCTTGTGGTTTTGCACATAAAGCCACCTCTGCACACAAAGTCCTGGGTTTGCACAAAATGTAGATTGGCAGTGTAGTGCCAAACAAAGCTTGTTAACGCCGCTTTTGATTTTCCTCACCATCTTATCATATACCTAAGCCACGGAAAAATCGTGAGATTTTTCCGTGGCTTACAAAGTTAGACAAATTTATGACGAATTTGTTATAATTTCCCTAAAGGCTTTGACTTTACGCCATATTCGGCCGATGGACCTTGGAGATTCATCGAGCTACATTTAGGTTACGACCATCGTGCTTTTGTAATGTTTCCAAATGGGCGATTGGATGCCTATTGGATACACTTATTTAAGAAACCGGGGCAAAAAGTGCCGCCCAAAGAGATCAGATTGGCCAGATCTCGCGCAATAGATTGCTGGAACACAATCAATAGGAGATAATGATGGAGAAATATGAAAATACCCAAGCCAGAGAAACAACCAATGATGTCATCGTCCGCGAGCTAACCGATGAAAACAATAGCTCTACATTTGTAAAGGAATATCTTAAAGCTGGATTCGTGTCTTCAGCCGTAGATGCATTGTTTTATGCACGTCGTCAAGCCGGTCTCACACAAGCACAAGTGGCCGAGCAGATGAACACAAAGCAAGCCGCTATAGCACGTCTAGAAGCAGACACCGATGGCTCTATGTCGTTTCGACGCTGTGCAGAATTTGCTCTAGCGTGTGGAATGGTGCCTCTGGACATAACACTCGTGCCAATAGAGTCGGCTCGTGACTTCGTAATAGCTAATCCGGATTTACCACTAACACAGATAAATTATGACACTTGGCTCCTTACAAAAGAGACCCCATTCATACCTGCGCCTCAAAACATGCAACCAACAGTCATTTTTGCTCAGACAACAATTACAATGCCTCAGACGGCGAAAACTTCTACACAGAATATTGCCGAATACGGCAATCAGTTACCGTATTCAGTAGGGAGTGGAGAACAATCAACCACAAAACAATACCAGGGGGGACTAGCTGCATAACATGCTTGAACAGGTAAAAATCCTTACTAGTAGAAGAGCTTACGAATTTACTCCTGATGCTTTACGTTTATCATCAGTCAGTATCCAGCCGGTGCAACGGCAAATTCAACAGCTCTTCAATTTTCAATCGTCTGCCATTGGCTCACCCATGCCAATGTTTGGAGAGGTTCCGACAACCTTTCCTCCCGGGATCGTCTTCAACTTAGGAGCATGGATATATCAACAGGAATCCATTGTTCCTATTCGCTTTCTTCATTTTGAACCGAATCGCATTGTCATTGACATAGCTGGTCCCACAGCTGCGATAGATGGTATAGCAGATCGTCTTTTTCATTTTCTATCGGGTCTGCAAGCTGCTGATGGAACGCCTATTGTTGGGGAGCCAGTAAGTGTACTAGACTACTCCGAGATTACTGCTCAATTCCCATATCCATTGGATGTTATTTTTTCAAAACCCTTACGCAGGGTACTCGGTAAAACCATGGGTATAGCGGTTGGTAACACATCCATGACGTTAGTGCCTTCAGTAGTGATACAGATAGCCCCTACAGATATAGTGCTATCGGCGGTACCAAGTGCTAATGACCCTCATGCATTTACCTTTGCACTCCGCTCAGGTACACGACCAGAGGAACACATTTACTTTAGTGGTGCGCCTCTTCGTTCTGAAGCACATTTAGTCTATCTCGATGAACTCGTGACCTCTCTAAAATCCTGATAAGCTTGGAGAGCTAAGATGAAAACATAAACAATTACCTCTACGGTGACCCATCCTTCGCACGACACCTCATTTCAAATCAACAGGAGCAGAGCATTAGACGTTACCAGGAGATGTTTCGTAGCGTCTTTAAGTTGTGCCCGAGATGAGAGATTTACCCTCGGCATAATACTGTAAAGAAGAAGCCCTGGCTATCCCTGCATCAATTCACCAGCACGGTAAAGCATTTCGCCTGCATGCGGGACAAGTAAAATACCCTCGTCTTCACGGCCCTTCCACCCTTCCGGGTCAATCTCCCTGTAATCTGCATAGCCCAGGTTGACACGTCTACAGCGCTCCTCGGGAATGCCAGTAGCCAGGGTCACCTGGATGCGGGGCGATTCAACCCCACTGGCTGCATCATATGCACCCGTTCCTTTGACATGCGTGCTGTGGGCGAGAATGCGGCCAGGCACATCTTTGAAGCGATCCCACTGTTTGAGAAAATAGTCCCGCACGTGGTAACCTACCTGGTCGATCAGCTTCCCATGCGTGTAGGATATCTCGGTGATCTGTGGCGCGTAGATAATGACCTCGCCCCCGTCAGCGATAGCAGGCTCGGTTTTGTACATCGCCTTTGCAGCGGTCCACATATCGTCATAGATCGTTGCCGGCATAGAGAGTACGCGTTTGAAAGGCCGGGGTACCGTGATGATATTGATCCTGGCAGAGAGATCAGCCGCCTGGCTCCAGGCTTCGATGTGAGGCCCAATATAGAGTCCGTGCAGCTCTTGATCCCGCTCCACCAGTGCCAGGCAGAGTATTGGGCGTTGCACAAACTCCGCTGCACGGTGGATGACGCGCCGCACAGGCGTGTCTTTGACGCCGATGGTGTGCATACTCGTGACGAGCGCTCCCAGCCAGTGAGTAAAATCGATAATTTCCGGCCCGGAGATTCCAGGGAAGAGATACTTGGCCCCACCGGAGAAGCCCACTACCTCGTGTGGAAAGACCGGCCCGCAGATGATCAGGCGATCATACTCAAGGATCAGCCGGTTGAGCGTGACCGGCACATCCTCGGCCAGCAAACCCTCTGTCAGGTGCGCTGCTTCCCGCCGGGAGATTACGCCGGCGGTCTCGAGCATTTCCGGCTGCGCCCAGTGGTGGTTGAAGATGCGCACATTGGGATAGCGTTCAGCTCGCTCACTCGCGCGTACACCTACCAGCCGCTCAATCGCCTCCTCTGTCATAGGTGGGTGAGTTCCCAGGGCAATCAAGTAATCCATCTGCGTCACGCGTCTGCACAGTTGTTCATAAAGCACGCGGAAGATCAGGGGAATTGGAGCGCTGCGCGTTCCATCCGGGATAATGACGAGTACGCGCTTCCCGTCCAGTGGCAGCGGATCGCAGGCAAGCGCTATAAGTTCTTGTACATCCTCAACCGTCAGGGTTTCCGTCGTTGAACCTTTTCCCTGGATCATCTTGTTTCCTCTCTCATCGCTATCTGTAGCCTGCTTCAATCATACGAACAGCGTTACTCTTATCATACCACCGGCATCGTCTCGTCAATCAGACAGAAATATGTAATAATAAAGTCATCCAGATTCATGGTCTGATACCTTCCCTGAAGGACACACGACAGAATATCTCGGTAGTGGGTTGGAAAACTGATCAGAAGTGAGGGTGATAAACATACAAGATGGAATTATAGTAGCTTGATGAACCCTGCTTGTTCAAAATGATGATCAGTGGTAAGTGCATCGAGTATACTGCGTTGGGTCATGACATTAAAACTCGTTGCATCAACCAGACTCCATTCCTTATCAAGTCGCCCACGAAGGTAAGTAATTGCAAAAGTGTGACTTTCCTTACCAATATGAATGACCTCAACACCAGGTAATTTTGAGATTCTGTCAACTACATCGAACAGCTCCCGACGAGTCAAGCGACACGATTTGGCACCCTTGCCTACAAACTCGGTGATGACATAGTTTGTCGTTATAATTGGGCGGCGTTCTTTTTGGGCACGGGCTAATATGCTTTCTGCCATTTCATGGGAAGGATTACTTTTACCGAATACCTCAATCCAGCCAGAGGTATCTACAAACAGACTACGCTTTCCATCTACCATTTATTACACCACTCTGCGGTTGGACAGATGGTTCTCACTGATCGGACATTATATCGCCTGTCGTCTCTGCCTCTGACCCTAAAGAATTAACAAAACGCCAGAAATCTTCTATCTGTGCATCATAGTCTTCTGGCAATGGTGTTGCTTGTAGAACAGTTGGCCCCTCAGTTGTAGTTCTCGCTGCTGGGATAACCATCACAGAAGTTACGGACCCTGATTGTTGTGTTGATGCGTGAATGAACCTTCTCCAAGAAGAAGACGACTTGTACGTCGGACCCAAAGGTACTGACCCTTTGTTCAACAACTGAAGTACTGTATAAGCCGATGTCGATGTTGACGCGTAAGTGCTAGGTGTGACAATGAAGCTATTCATTTCCGCTTACCTCCTCTTTGCTCGTCTCTTCACCAAGGCGATGCAACTGCTTAATTAACGTTGTCTGCTGATCATATTGGCCTGCCATGAGAGCTAGGAACTTTTCCATCGTATCACGCGATATAGCGAAGCGAAAAACTGGTTGAGCCACGATATGTCCAGCCTCCGTTACTGCTGCCATCTCTGTCTGATCTGGAGGCTGTACAACGCCCAAAGTAAAGAAAAACTCATCACTACCGGCACGAATATTCATTGCATTCACATGATGTATAGGCAAATTGGAAGCTTCGGCAATCAAAACAGTCAGCTGTACTGGTCTGGGTTCCAATTCTCGTTGACTCATTCTCTTCCTCCAACTGTATTGAGATCGATCGAATTAAGCATAACGACTTCTTGTTCATCTTGCCAAGACTATCGTACCATATTACCATATTAGCAGTTTGTCAAACTCGATGAGAGCATTTCCTAACTACAAAAAGAGGGGAAGCTGAGCTGTTAGACGAGGCGGACTTCCTTCTCTTGAAGACCCGCTCAGGATGCCACCACTGGTGATCGTGTTCATCTGCGGCTTGGTCGGAGTTCGGGCTCTCCTTGCGTCCTGCCTGACGGACAGAGTCCGTAGACACTTCCTCTGGTCTTGCCTGACGGACGCAGTCCGTAGACGCGTAGCCGTCTGGGGTGGTGCGTGGCCCTCGGAGAGTCCAAGCCCCATTTCAAGATTCGTAGCGTCGTTGGCCGGACCCATTTCAAGGTACTTCCTGTGGTCCGGCCTGACCGCGTGCGGTAGCACGAAGTGCGTTGGCCGGACCCATTTCAAGATTCGCAGCATGGCATGGGTTGAGGGGCTTGCTCGCGCTCAGACACGACGTTCTGCTTTTGCTCGCCTCTACGATGTGGCTTAGAAGGGTTGACCAGCAGTAGCAAGGGCGCGTAAGAACCAAGATCTGTGTCAAAATCTAAAGATGGGCTTCCTGCCAAGCGCGTTCTCGCTCCTGTGGGGGTCAGCGTTTGGGGCCACTGCCCATGATGCTGTTCATGACGCTGCTCATGACGCTTTCATGACGCTTCCTCATCATACTAGGACCAGAGAGGGTGAGGTGCAGCCGGTGGTGAACAGATCGTTCCCGCTCGCGTTTTTCGCTCGTTCCGTCACGTGACTGTCGACGTGAGCACTATGAGCCATGTTTTAGAACATTCGTGCTCTATGAGCTATTTTTGTACGAATCCTGGCCATATCTCACGAAGTGTATATGGCGCATTAGGAAGCAAAGTCAGAGAACATATTTCGACAAAGGAGAGCAGTTATGCCAGTACTTGGTTATTCCGCAGAGATGGAACAATTCCACCCCACCGACTTGATACGGTTTTGCCGCGAAGCGGAGGCGGCGGGCTTTGGTGGAGCGATGGCCGCCGATCACTTTCATCCCTGGGTGGCCCAGCAGGGTCAGAGCGCGTTCGTGTGGTCGTGGATGGGCGCGCTGGGCATGGCGACGCAGCGCATGACCTTTGGCCCGGGCGTCACCTGCGCCTCGTATCGCTATCACCCGGCCATCATCGCGCAGGCGGCGGCAACGCTGGCTGCCATGTATCCCGACCGCTTCTGGCTGGGGATCGGTACAGGCGAGGCGCTGAACGAACATATCGTCGGCGGCGAATGGCCAGAGGCGCCCGTGCGGCTGGAACGCATGGTGGAGTCCATCGAGATCATTAAGCAGCTCTTCACCGGCAAAAAGGTGCGCTATTCCGGCAAGCACCTGTGCATGGAGAGCGCACGTCTCTATACCCGCCCGGAAAAGCCCTGTCCGATCTATATTGCCGCGTCCGGTCCCAAAACGGCAGAGACCGCGGGATGCATGTGCGATGGTCTGATTACGCCCGCCGCGCCAGCCGAGAAGCTGAAGATGCTGCTCGAAAGCTTCGAGAAGGGCGCGCGCGAGGCAGGCAAGGACCCCACCACGATGCCGAAACTCTTGCAGCTACACGTCTCCTGGGCAGCAACCGACAAGGAAGCGACCGAGCAGGCTATGAAGGAATGGCCCAATGGCGGCATCAAAGCCCCCAAACAGGATATCCGCTCGCCGGAAGACTTCGCTGCTTTCGCCGAACTGGTTCGCCCGGAAGACTTCAAAGGGCGCGTCTTCATCTCGACCAGCCTCGATGGACACCGCCAGCATATCCAAAGCTTCTTCGATCTCGGCTTCAACGAGGTACATGTCCACAACGTCGGACGCAACCAGAGCGAGTTTATCCGCGCCTACGGCGAGGCAGTTATACCCGCGCTGCAACAGATGAGCCGAGCTTTTGCAGGGAAGGCTGTCTGACGCGGTAACTGTTCAGGACGCCTGGACCATAGGGGAGGAGAACTACTCTAAATCGACCGCCGCGAGTCCGTGCGCGCCGAGGATGGAGGAGAGTTCGCCGCCGTGGTGGATGTCGTGTTCAAGTACATGCCAGATAATCCACTGGCGCGATCGCCGGGGCCGATTTTCCCCGCCTGGATAGGGATACTGGAAGGTTTGCGCGAGATCGGTGTGTGCCCAGTGAGCCAGGGCGTCCTGGATCATCTGCCAGCTCATCTCAAGCCCGGTCACTAGCTCGGCGGCGGAGCGCACTGGCTGTCCCTCCTCGTCCCATTCTCCCAGGGCCGCGAGTTCTGCGTCGCCCGCGCCCATCCACATGTGGAACCACCCGACGCGTACGGCGATAATGTGCGTCGCGATCATGCCAACCGACCAGTTTTGCGGCGAGCTGCGCAAGGCAAGCTGCTCTGCCGTCAGCGGCGCGATGGCCGCGACGAGATGCTGTTGATAGACATCCCAGCCCGCGTAGAAGGGTGCGAGCGAAAGCTGATGTTCTGTCACGATGGTTACTCCTCTGCTCTTGATTTTTTGTCGCTTTCAACGAAAGGCATGGAATCATTTTCTCAACTCTACTATGAAAACAGGACAAGTTCCTTCCTATTTTTCCCTTCCTGACAAAGGGAAAGCCGTACAATCTCGTTGCGCATCTCGTGGGTCTTTGTATCGATCAATGCCTATGTATCGTTTCCCTCTCCCTTTTCCTTGTCTCAAAAAGAGGCGCTTCTTGTTCACTTGCTGCTAGCTCGTTGCGTATCCCGTAGGCTCAGGGGCAAGGATAGGGAGAAAAACCAGAGATCCCAACCACGAGAGAGGAGGAAGCGATCCGTTTGAGAAGGTCCCAGTAGGGGTAGGAGATGTAGAGTGTATGAGAAGTGACAAAGGTGGCACGCCCCGCTGCAAATTCAGATTGGTAGGAAACCCGAGAAGGGACGCCATCGCAGAACCAGGCGAGGGGTGCTCTTCCCAGTATGGCAGCCGCCTGCTCATACGTGGTGGAAGGGGTGAAGACAATGGAGGCGAAAAGGGGCTCTGCCGCATTTGGGGTCACGTTGTGGATGAGCGAAAGGTTCGGGGTGCTGAGAGCAGAGTGAAGGGAGCTCCCAGCGGAACGTGGTTCGCACGCAACGGTGAGAAGGACAAGGGCAAGCGCGAGTCCTCCTCCAACCAGAGCCTGTTTCGTCAGAGTGCCCCACAGCAAGTGGGCTGACGCTCGCGTCGCCAAATTGTCCAGGTCATTTTGATGATTCCTCCTACACGAGCATTCTTTTTACATGGAACAGAACGCTAGAGGCTGTCAAAAAGTTCCCCTAAAAAACCTCTCTTTTCTCTTCCGCTAGTGGAACCCTCGATCTCGTTGCGCATCTCGTGGGAGATGTACCCTCTCCAGCATTTGCCTGAGACCCTGTTTACATGAGTGAATACGTAGACTTGCAATGTGATCTCCTCTCGTGCCATACTTGTTGCTGTTAGGCTCCATACAGGATCATGTGAGCGGTCTATGGATCTAAATCTCATTTCTCTTGTGACATCGTACTTAGCGAGAGAGGAAATATACTATGCCCGATACTGAAACCACCCAAAACATAATCGCTCTCCTTAAGCGGCTACGAGCCATCCGCCAGTTTCGCCCGGACCCGGTACCGCAGGAGGTCGTTGATGCTGTACTCGAGGTAGCGCGCCGGTCCGGCAGCGCGAGCAACCGCCAGCCCTGGGAATTTGTGCTAATCCGCAACCGGGAGACGCTGCGGGCCTTGGGCGCGCTCGAGGGATATGCGCACCATCTTGCCGGTGCGGCCCTGGGTATCGCGCTGGTAATGGCGAGCGAGCAGGGCCAGGTTGAACAGGAAACTTACGACGAGGGGCGGTTAAGCGAGCGCATCATGCTTGCCGCCGCGGCCTACGACGTTGGCTCGAGCATCGGTTGGTTCACAGGAAGCGGACCAGCAACAGCCAAAACTATTCTGGGCGTCCCCAAAGGACGGCTGGTGCGTACTGCAATCTCCCTTGGCTACCCGGATGAAGAAGCGATACGTGCCCGTCCAAAGCGTGCACAGGCCCGCAAGCCTCTAAGTGAGCTTGTGTATGTGGAAAGATATGGCGTTCGCCCATAACCCTCGAAAAATGACAGCTTAGCCCGCAGAAACGCTTTTTTGAAGCGTAACACAGCCTTGGACAATTTCCGTCCAACTCGAAAATACTCTACAGCGTTCAGGGTCCGCCTTCTAGCCGGAAGCTGCCCGCCGAGCGGCTTCCAGAGCTGCTGCGTAGTCGGGTTCGCGCATCTGATCAGCCACATATTCGGTGTAGACGATTTGTCCGTGCCGGTCAATCACAAAGACGGCGCGTTGTAAGAGCCGCCACTCCTTGATCAGCACCCCATAGTCCTGTCCAAACTGCTCGCTGCGATGAGTCGAGAGCGCCGGGTGCCTGACCCCCTCAGCAGCCTGCCAACGAGCTTGCGCAAACGGCAGATCCATACTGACTGTGTAGATGCGCACCTCGGCCGGCAGGTCAGCACGCAGTTCCTCCCAGCGCCGTGTCTCGACATGACAGACCGGCGTATCAAGGGAATTCACCACGTTGAGCAGCCGCACCGTCCCAGCGGAGTCGGTCAGCTGCACGCGATGAATCGCCGAATCCGAGGGATCAAGAGAATCAAGGATGAAGTCGGGTGCTGGTTCACCTGACTGCAGCTTTTTGCCTACGACGGTGAGCTGTTCCCCCAATTCAAAGGCCTCGCCCATTCGCTCTTCCATAGCTGATTACTTATCCTCCTTTGATCAATTGAATACTCTGGATGCATTGCATCACCTCCTGACTAGGAAAGCCATAGATGTGTATAGGGCGACCCTGGTGGTCACCCTATACACATCTATCTAACAAAAAGCCCATCGATGTCTGTAGGGGCGAGGGTGGTGAGGAGCGGTAGGGCAAGAAAGATACGGGGTATCTTTACAAGGCCTTGATGGTCGCCCAACGGCGCTGATATTGCCTCACTTGGAGCCGATACGACGGTACAGGTCTAGGCCCCCAACACCGGTAAAACCATGTATACCTATCACGGCCATAATGAGGCTCTTCCCCAATTTAAGCGTGCCCGCTTGCTTTTGCTGGTGTAAAAAGGTGATGAAATCTTAACTTCATTGATAAATTCATAATCGTATCTTCACTAATTCATAACCACCTCGTAACCGCTACATGATTAACTTCCAATAGTTAAGCAGATAGCTCTCCCCCAAAGTGGCGACCCTTTCTCTGGCAATTTTGTTATTCTGTATTTCAAGTTAGGAGAAACTTCATGAAAGGCTTTTTCAAGTCGAGACTCGTCTTGACACTTGTCACGTTGGTACTGCTGGCAGGTGCTATAGCTGTATCATTGGCAGGCATCACTCACTCGCGCGCTGCGGCTGCCGCGAGCATACCAAGCGGGGAGAGGATCCACGGGCAGAACGTCCTCGAGCCCGTCTTCGACGACACGACCGGGAACGTCACCTTCGTCATGACGCCCCTCAAAGCTCCCCTGAAGGCAAACCCGGCATCGTGGGCTCCCTTCTACGTCCCCGTCTACCCCGTCAGTGCGTCCGTCGGCACGCTCCAGTGCACCCACCTGCCAGCCGACAACTGTCCCGATCATGGCCCGCCGATCGCGGCTCTCGCAGCGTCGCTCGTTCCCACCGTCTATGGCGCCCCCGATGGCTCCGGCGTGTCGGGTCACGACCACCTGATGGCGGCGCCGGGCAGCGGTGGTGACTTCAACATCGCTTGGGAGCCGATCCTCGTGCTCTTCACCAATGCCACGGCTGCGAACACTCGCCTGACCACGCTGGCGCAAATCAACGCAGTGGTCAGCAGTGGCCAGGCTTTCGAGGTCCCATTACCGCAACTCACCTTCCACTGCGAGGTTGTTCCGGCGAACATATACGCACAGTCCACCCCGGTCTGAGTTCACTGGCGAAGGGTCGAGCGCTAGACACCGGGCTATGTCTCGGCCCCTCCCACGCTTGCCGCTGCGGAGCCGACTCCACTCGCCGGTCCGCGTGGTCCTCTACACCAACCGGCCGAGGAGACCTCGTCGTGGCCAGGAAAGCTGCAAGCCCTTGCCGCCGGTCACCACCAGCCGGCGGTCGCCGCTGTAGCGCCCGCCACCGTAAGATCGCGGTGATCTCATAATGATGTGGCCTTAGCAGTGGCGTGGTCGCCTGATAGCAAGCAAGTTGCTTCGGGGGGCGCGGATGGGACAATATAGATCTGGTAGCTGGTGGTGGATGTCTCTGGCCTGCCGCCCGCATGATGAGTTTGTCACATCATTTGTCATGACTCTGAGATACCGTATCTCTGCAACATTTTGAGGCAGAGGATTAAGATGGGGGGCCGGCGATCCTTGGAACGAGAAAGGCCTCTGATCTGTCTTTGTGGCGAAATAGTAACCGTTGAGTCAAATTGCAGCGAACCCGCTTTACGATGCACTGACCGCAACCACACCCGACAGTGTCCCCACGAACACGCGGCCATCATACAGTGTTGGAGTCGCGAAGCGCGATGTCTGACCTACTCCCACCGTACTAATCACCTCACCGCTCTGGCTGTTGAGGGCGTAGAGGGTGCCGCCCGGGTCAAGGCTATAAACGGTGTTGCCGCCCACGACCGGTGAACCTTTCACCTGCTTTGGTGCATGCCAGCCCACTGCCAGCTGATCGCCAGGTCCAACCAGCACCTCTCGCAGCCCATCCGTGCAGGGTACGAACACACGCGAGCCGATCGCAGCCGCTCCGCCAAACGAGGTGCAAATTGAGCGCACCTGGGCCTGACCTCCTACCCCACCCAGCGAATCCGCGTGCAGCAGGTAGCCCAGGCCGGACTTGCCATCGGCATAAATCAGCCCATTGGGTAAGAGTATTGGGCCCGTCGAACCGAGGTCGGCGTCACCTGCATTATCCTGCTGCCACTGCTGGGGGGCAAAGCCGTCCTCAAGCTGCAGTGCCGGTGACAGGCGCAGTACCGAGTCACTATGGTCCCAGTTCCCCTGCGTTGTCGCGCCATTGCCCACCGCGACATAGATGTTCCCCGCGGCGTCTACAGCCGGTCCAGATGCCGCCCAGATACCGCCCTCGCGAGGAGTGGGAACCTGGTAGCTGAGCAAAGGACCCTGCCCGTCGGTACGCGAAGCGACTACCCGCCCTATGTAATCGCCGCAGTCGCCGTCAAGACCACCATAGGCTATATATACCATGCCCTGGGACAGTGCGAGGGCAGCACGCTGCTGGTGCACGCGGGTATCCATACCAGTCGTGTCGGCAGAGCGGCGCACGCGCACCTGGCCCGTACCTGCATCGACCCCCACCAGGATGTGCGCGAATCCGCTCACCTCGGCAACAGCAAAGACCAGGCCGGTCGCCGGGTCATAGACAGGCGTTCCGGTAATCCCAAGCGGATCGATGTTGCCGCATGGAAGATCTTGTAGTGGAACAGGACTCCCGATGTTAGTGTGCCATAGTATATGCCCCGTCTGTGCGTCCAGCGAGTAGAGCGAATCGCCCTCGGTAGCCACGAGCACGCGCCCACCGATGACCAGCGGCTCGCCATAGACTGCCCCATCCAGTTGCACGCTCCATAAGCTTCTGAGCCGTTGCGGATCAGGGGCGCTTGCCAGGTAGCCGGCGCGGGAATTATCTCGATGATAGGTCGTCCAATCGTTACCGCTCGAGGCGGGCGTCGTTGGCGTCGTAGCTATTGATGGCACAGTCAAAGCTATGGGCGGTTTGCTTGTGGGAGAAGGCCGCGCGGTCGGCGTACTTGAGGTGTTTGCAGTAGAAGTCGAGTTACTACATCCGGCGAGCATAATAAGCAATACACATAGCACTGCCGGTTGGAAGTGCTTCATTGAAGGACCAGCAGGTCTCCTGCTCATCAATAGTTGATGGATCAGAACGAGTGCCAGGGCCGCGCCAGCAAGCGCACCGATGATCTGCATAATAAAAGTATTAAGCATCTTCCGATTCTCCTTATTTAACTCCCTGAGCCTTTTTCTGCACCAAACTCAAGTAACCCCTGACGGTGGCTCTCCATCCATAGGGGGAAATACCCTTCCCGTAGGGGCGAGGGAGGTGAAGAGCGGTTGGGAGGGCCTTTATGGTCGCCCGCGTCCTGTTCCCTTTGCTGACATGGAGGGGGAACGCGCTCACACCCCCAGCACCGGGCGACCATAAAGGCCCTCCTCACATCCACCCAACCACTCTCGCCCCTACGGATCATCCGGCCTCCTGTCTCGCTTCCAGGCTTAGTTTGATGCCTATTGGTGGGCCTTGCTCCTTGCGTCTTGCACGTGCCCGATAAATCGGCACTCTACAGACTGTGGAAAGTCGATTATGGGTTTTAAGCAAATACCCCGGATACCAGTAGGTGCCGATTTATCGTGCACACCGCCGATTTATCGGCCTTTGCTGGCTGTTCCGCTCTCCCGCTTCATTTGTTAAACCTCATTATCGGCCTTTGCTGGCTGTTCCGGTATCCCGCTTAATTTGTTAAGGCATGGTTCAAATGAACTTGACAGTTCCTACCCACCAGCAAGGTCCAGCCCTGTCATCCTGAGCGCAGCGAAGGATCTCTGCGTCCGGCGAGCCAGACCCGTCGCGGAGTTTACCCTGAGCGAAGCGAATGGGCTCAGAGCCTGCCCTTGTGCGAAGCGAAGGGGTGACACGGGGTGACTGTTCAAGCGGTCAAGGACTTTTCTTCAAATTGAACCTTGCCTAAACCTCATTATCGGCCTTTGCCGGCTGTTCCGCTATCCCGGTTAATTTATGAAACTGCATTATCGGCCCCCTCGTGCCCCATCGACTATCCAGGTTAATCCATTATCGACTTGTCAGTGTTGCTCCTTTCGTCCTGGCTGAGCGCGCAGCGCTAGAGGCGCAGCCTCGTTGCCAGGACGGATACGTGCCAATGGTCGCCCGCCATTCCCCTAAAGAATGTCAGATCCATGACGGTGCATAGTGTACCATATTGACGCTTCCTGCATAGCGATGGACCATCTAGACAGTACCATAGTTTAGTTGAAATGTGCACATTCACATCTGACGTATTTGAGTGTATGATAGTTAGAGCAATGACTGATATCCAGGTTCAGGGAGGTTTGACCATGGTAGCCCAAAGAGAACCACAGCGTATGACCGTTGATGAGTGGCGCGAGTTGGAACGAACTAGCCACGACATCAAGCACGAGTATATAGACGGGCAGGTCTACGCCATGTCGGGAGGGAGTCTTGCACATGGCCGCATTGGCAGTAATGCGGTCAGGACCCTTGAGGACACGCTCGCGTCAGCGGGTAAACCGTGCGATGTCTACAACTCAGATGTCGCCGTGCGTCTCTCACCCAGGCGCTACACCTACCCCGACGCGTCGGTGACGTGTGATGAGCGTGATCGATCGGCACCCGACAAGACAGACGTGCAGGCCCCCTGCGTCATTGTCGAGGTGTTATCAGATTCCACCGAAGCCTACGACCGGGGGAGAAAATTCAGCTTGTATCGCGCCTGCCCCACCGTTCAAGAATACATGCTCGTTGCCACCAGGTACCAGGCCGTCGAAGTGTACCGCCGCACGCCACAGGGATGGGCGATCTACCAATCCTACGTGCCCAGCGATGAGATAGAGCTCACGAGCCTTGATGTACGTTTTCCATTGGCCGCCCTGTACAAAAACGCTGGAGTGCCAGAGGCGCTGGAAGACACCGAGGGCGAAGTTTAGACCCATCCCCGTCCAGGACTCAGCATTCGCGGCCTCCTCTATCCTAAACCTGCAAGCTGTGCTGCGTACCTGACCAGTGTCTGAACACGGCTGCCATAGACGCCGAAACGCTCATCCTGGGTTTGTCCCCGTTTCCAGCGCACATAGATCTGCTGGATGATCACCGCCAGTTTGAAGTAGGCGAAGATCATGTAATAGTCTATAGAGGAGAGGTCGCGCTTGCTCTTTTGTGCATACATTTCCATAAAGGTCTCCCTGCTCACGAATCCGGGCAGATTAGTAACCGTTGGCTGTATCGTTTGCAATTCCTCCGGGTCGTCGGGCGTTACCCAGTAGCTCAAAGAAACAGCCAGGTCAAAGAGCGGATCACCAATCGTTGCCATCTCCCAATCCAGCACCGCAACAGCTTGTGTGAGATCGTTCGCATTGAGAAGCATATTGTTCAGCTTGAAGTCGTTATGGATCATGGTAGGCGCAGGACTTTGTGGCACATGCGTCATAAGCCAGCCGGTGAGTGACTGCACCTCTGGTATGTCGTCTGTTTGGGCACGATAGTAGCGTTCGATCCAGCCCTTCACCTGGCGTTCGAGGAAACCCTCGGGATGACCAAGTTCATCGAGTCCAGCGGCATGCCAATCGATAGCATGAATCTGTACCAGCGTTTCGATCACCATTTGGGAGATTTGTTCGCAAAGCTCAGCAGTTACTGCCACTCCTGGCGGAAAGGAGGTATTCAGAACCATCCCTTTGCGCCGTTCCATCACGTAGAAAGGCGCACCCAGGATAGCCGGATCATCGCAGAAAACATAGGGGAGTGGTGCAAGTGAAAAGACGGGGTGAACCTTCTGCAAGAGGGTGAACTCCCGTTTCATATCGTGCGCTCTCGGTGCTACCGGTCCCAAAGGAGGGCGGCGCAAAACCGCTTCCCAATCGCCGACCTGGAGTAAGTAGGTCAGGTTAGAGGCACCAGCCGGAAACTGCCGTACGAGCAGCGAGCCCTCCCCTGTGCCCTCGATATGATCGCGCAGGTAGCGCTCCACTTTTTGCAGGTCAAAGTTCTCCCCGGTGCGAACAACAATCGTTTCTTCCTCAGCATTCATGGCGCTCTCCTTTTTATTCAAGTTTAGACTAAAGTGAACAAAACAGCAACCCATCCCTTTTGATCCATCATAGTCCTTCTCTTTATTGTAAAACAGAAGCATATTCTTCGTGGTACAGGATGTCACGGTTATTGACAAAGCCAGGCAGACATTGATCCCGCTTGAAGGTACGGATGTCGATGAGTCCCGCCATCGAGCATGGCACGCGCACCATGCCGTATTCTGGCCAGGTCGATACATTGCTGGCACTTCGTCGTGTCCCGCATAATGTGGAAGCCCCAGGCTATCCTACAAGATCCAGGAGGTTTTTCTATATGGGTACGATACGCCTTCGCCCATTCATGACAGCCATCTTGATGGCGGTGTCCTTACTCGGCACTGTATTCGTGCTAAGCCCCCTATCTAGTGCTCTGGCTGCCAGTAACAGTTTCGTTGCTGGCCACGTCTATGTTCTCAATAACCCCGCCGGCCCTAACTCTATCTCGGCCTTCAACCGTGCCGCCGATGGCACGCTGACCTCTGCCGGTACGACCGCCATTGGTGGTCAGGGCAGTGGTGGCGGCCTGGGTTCGCAAGGCTCCCTGATTTTCTCCCCTGACAGGAGTTGGCTCTTCGCCGTCGATGCGGGCAGTAACCAGATTTCCGTCGTTGGTGTCGACGCTCACGGCACGCTTCACCCCGCGAGTGCGTCGAGTTCAGGAGGGGTCGATCCCGTCAGTCTCACCGCTACCGGCCATTTCCTGTATATCGTCAATGCTGGCGATAGCAGCCGCGCCGCGAACGTGACCGGTTTCCGGGTGAGTGGCGATGGCAGTTTGCACCCCATCACTGGATCAACCCAACCCCTCAGCGCTGCCAATCCAGGTCCAGCCCAGGTACAGGCTGACCCCACCGGCGCTATAGTAATCGTCACCGAGAAGAACACCAATCTGATCGATAGCTTTCAAATCGCTTCAGATGGGAGTCTCAGCCAGCCCACCTTCACTCCCTCGACCGGCACCGAGCCGTTTGGTTTTGCCTTTAACCCGGTCCGTCCTTTCCAATTCATCGTCTCCGACGCTTTCAGAGGGACCGCGAACGCTGGAGCCGTGACCTCCTATCAACTGCAAAATGGCAAGGTCGCGCTCGAGGATGGACCGGTAGCGGACCAACAAACCGCTCCCTGCTGGGTAGTGATCACCAGCAATGGTCGCTTTGCCTACACGTCCAACACGGGCAGTGGTTCCGTCTCAGGGTATCGCGTCGGTCAGAATGGAACACTGACGCTGCTGCCCTCCGCCGCCAGCACAGGCACTGGTAGTGGTCCTACCGAGATGGCTCTCACTGGTGGCAGTCGTTTCCTCTACGTCCTGGACCCTGGTACGGCCACGTTGAGCGCTTTCCAGGTCCAGAATGATGGCAGCCTTGTTAGTGTGGACCTTGGAAGTATTACACTGTCATCCAGCATTATAGGCTTAGCTGTAGACTAAGGTAGCGGAGCAACAATGTGATGGGCATGCAATGGTGTCCTCTGTGGCGGGACGGAGCCTACAGGGACAAAGCCTCCTGAACAAGGAACGAAGAGCACGCTCTTGCCCATGTCGAGTGTCACGCAACCTCTCAGTCACGGGCAAGAGGCTTCGGGAATGGAAGCCGCTTTGGCTCCCTGGTTCCAGAGATATGATACCATGATGGTGGTTCTTTCGCCTTTCCATTGCTTCTGCCAAAAGTACCCTGGCGTCAGGAATTACCTCCCTGACGCCAGGGTACTGGTTTATCAAACAACTTGAAGCTCTACGCCACCTTTCCTTTGGAGATAAGCATGCTCACCACTTCCTCTGGGACAGCGGTCAAGTCAGCGAATGTCACCCTGAGTGCAGCGCAGGGTCTGGCTCGACAGCAGCCCTGGCAGGACGTGACCGACCCTTCGGTCAGCTTGAGCACTGTCACCCTGAGCGAAGCGAAGGGTCTGGCTCGCCGGACGGAGAGATGCTTCGCGGAGTTTACCCTGAGCGAAGCGCATGGGCTCAGCAGGACAGCCAGGATACCGCTCAAGTCCGCTCACGGGGCGAGTCTTATCTCCAAATGTCTGCCTTCCCCGGTTCTTGCCCTTGACAAATCCCTTTCGCTTGAATATACTCACAACAGACAGGAGTTAGTTATCTAACTGACTCAGAAACCGGAGATTCTCGATGAACACCACACTCAAGCGGGACCGCCTGATTGAGGCAGCCAAACTCATGTTCTATCAGCAGGGCGTGACTGGCACAACCCTGGCCGATATTGCCCAGCAGGCCCAGGTGCCCTTAGGCAATATCTACTATCACTTCCGCACGAAGGAAGCCCTGGTGGAGGCCGTAATCCAGGCTCATCTCCAGGAGCTGCAGTCATTGTTCGCGCAACTCGACCGCCAGCCTGATCCACGCCAGCGCCTGCTGGGGCTGCTGGCAGCCGAGCGTGAGGGTGAACACGCGCTCGCTCGCTATGGCTGCCCATACGGGAGTCTGTCGCAAGAACTCAACAAAGAGGACGGCCAGCCTGCTACCACTGCGGCTCTCCTGTTTCAGGCCTACCTGGACTGGGCAGAAACGCAGTTTCGCCTGCTCGGCAAGCAAGAAGAGGAGGCGAAGGATTTCGCCCTGGATCTGATCTCGTCGTTGCAGGGAACGCTTTTATTGACCAATAGTTTTCGTTCGCCTGAGTTGTTGGAGCGCAAGCTCCAGCGCTTAGCAACCTGGCTTCGCACGCTCTAAGGCGAGTGGGAGCACCGCCATTTTTTATCACGACATATAGTCAGTTAACTAACTATAACTATAACGATGATGAGGATGATTCCCCCTCGTGGGGAGAGCCAAACGTGCGGGAGTCGTTATCTAACCCTCCCTGTAAAAAGCGGCCCCCAAGTTCGTGAGGAATAGAAGAGCGGCCACCAAGTTTCTACACCGTCACGGCAACCGACAGGATGGACGACGAACAGTCGTTCGCATGAGTTCGGAAAGAGAAATGAGATCCTATGAAGACCCTAAAAGGACTGAGGTTCTACACCTACCAGGAGGCGGCACACTGGTTAGAGTGTAGTGTTCCTGAAGTTGAAGAGATGGTAGCTCACAGGCAGCTACTTGCCTACAGGTTCAGAAACGAGAAGGAGCCATATGTCTCAGAGCAGGCGCTTCTAGCGAGCGGGCCAGACCCCTGGTATACGCAACGAGAGGTACCTGTCGCATGAAATGGCTCTAGACCGTCCTCCGTTGTATGCGTGTTTGCTGCGATGAAGGGCAACGAGATCGCCGGCAAGCAAGCGATAAGACCGAAATTGCTTGTGAAGCCGCTCCACACAACATCGCCTTCTCGCTGCCATCTCGTTGCGCATCCCGTGGGGAAAAACGCCGCTTGATCTGTTAG
>WNEZ01001844.1_pt1 | contig 32194 bp, 34 predicted proteins | sample 5400521 | NCBI WGS metagenome assembly WNEZ01 (sample SAMN13153339, study PRJNA577476) | soil metagenome | isolation source: 120 cm saprolite under Douglas fir tree site 2 hole 1 replicate 1 | place: USA:California | collected 2015-04-18 | reverse complement strand
CTCCGCGGAATCCCTTCAGTGCCATTTCGACATCATCCCGCCGAGACAACTGTTACTTCGCCGCGTCATACTTCCTTGGCCGTGGCGGAATTAGCGACGTATCCACCGGCTCGAACTCAAACTTCGGCTCATCCGCGTCCGGCGCGAAATATGCTTTCGTTGTCTTCAGCCAGTTCTTGTCGTCGCGCTCCGGGAAGTCCGGCTTGTAGTGCGCCCCGCGCGATTCATCCCGCATACGTGCGCCCTGGGCCACGACTCGCGCCAATTGCAACATGTTGTAAAGCTGGCGGGTGAAGACGACGCTCGTGTTCGCCCACTGCGTGCGATCGCTTAGATTAACCCGGCGATAGCGCTCCAGCATTTCAACCAGCTTGGCGTCGGTTTGCTGCAAGTTCTTGTTGTAGCGGATGACCGTGCAATCCTTGGTCATCAACTCGCCCAGTTCGCGCCACAGCCTGAACGGATTTTCATCTCCCTCGTTCTTCATCAGTACCGTGTTGTTGGCTTCTTGCTTCTTGCGCTCCGCGTCGAAGCAGCCATTTCCGTCAGACAATGCCTGCAGGCCCCGCGCATACCCGACCGCCGCCGGTCCAGCCACGCCTCCGCCGAAGATGCAGGAGACTAGCGAGTTCGCTCCCAGCCGGTTGGCGCCGTGATACTGGTATTCGCACTCGCCCGCCGAAAAAATCCCTGGGATGTTCGTGGCTTGCTTGAAGTCGACCCAGAGTCCGCCCATGGTGTAGTGCATGCCGGGGAATATCTTCATCGGTGTTTCGCGCGGATCGTCGCCGACGAACTTCTCGTAAATCTCGAGAATCCCTTCCAGCTTGCGGTCCAGAATCTTGCGGTCGATGTGGGTCAGGTCGAGATACACCATCGGCTTGCCATCGATGCCGAGGTTGTGCTCGTACACCACCTTGAAGATGGCGCGAGTAGCGACGTCACGCGGCACCAGATTGCCGTACTTCGGATACCACTCTTCAAGGAAGTACCAGCGCTCGCTCTGCGGGATGGATTTAGGATCTCGCGTATCGCCTGGCTTCTTGGGGACCCACACGCGGCCACCTTCGCCGCGCGCCGATTCCGACATCAGGCGGAGCTTATCCTCGCCCGGAATCGATGTCGGGTGAACCTGAATGAACTCACCGTTCGCGTAGTAACACCCTTGCTGATAAAGCGCCGACTGCGCCGACCCGGTGCAGACCACCGAATTCGTAGACTTGCCGAAGATCGCTCCGATGCCACCGGTCGCGATGATGATGGCATCAGCAGGGAAGGTACGCACCTCCATCGATCGCAGATCCATGGCGCAGATGCCGCGGCAAACGCGCTTCCCGTCGAGCACCGCCGAGAGAAACTCCCAGTGCTCGTACTTCTTCACCTTGCCTTCGGACTCATAACGCCGCACCTGCTCGTCGAGCGCGTACAAGAGTTGCTGACCTGTTGTGGCGCCGGCAAACGCCGTGCGGTTATACAGTGTTCCACCGAAGCGGCGAAAGTCGAGCAACCCCTCAGGCGTACGGTTGAAGGGAACCCCCATGCGGTCGAGCAGATCGATGATGCCCGGGGCCGCATCACACATTTCCTTGACCGGCGGTTGGTTAGCGAGGAAGTCTCCGCCGTAAATGGTGTCGTCAAAATGCTGCCACGTCGAATCGCCCTCACCCTTCAGATTCTTGGCCGCGTTGATGCCGCCCTGTGCGCACACTGAGTGCGAACGCTTCACGGGGACGATCGAGAACAGGTCGACGCTGCCGCCCATCTCCGCGATCTTGATGACTGCGGCGAGTCCGGCTAGACCGCCGCCCACCACAATGATTTTAGGAGCTGCTGCCATCGTTCCCTCAGCGGCTTTCTGTAATTTGCCTGTTCCTTACGGCTGTTCCAGGCTCAGTAGGCTGTTGCGGATGGGACCGGAAGGACGTAAGACTGGCCAGTCCCGCGCCCGTGAGTACGAAGAAAAGCCCCAGGCACAATACCAGGAACCGTTTGCGCGCCTTTTCCCCGGACACGATGCCCCATTTCGCGCAAAACAGCCAGATGCCATACGCGAAATGCCAGGAAGCGGCGATCAGACCCGCGATATAAAACAGGAAAAGGGGTGTTTGAAACACTTCGCCCTGCACCTTGCGGAATGACATCTCCGGGTGAGCATGGAGATCTACTCCCGTGAACCGCATCGTCCACGTGTGCCAAAGGATATAAGCGAAAGCAATGCCGCCGGTCCAGCGCTGGGCGGTGTACATCCAATTACCGCTCCAGGGATACGCTATCGTGTTCCCATCGCCGCGGTACCAGATGTAGAACCCATACAAAGCGTGGAAGGCGATGGGCAGCCAGATGCCGAACAGTTCCAGGAAGAAAACCAACGGAAGATTGGCCAGAAAGCTCACCTGCCGCGCGTAAGCCTCAGGCCCGCTGATCGCCGTGGAGTTGGAAATCAGAATATGTTCGAGGAGGAATGCGCCGACCGGGATGATGCCCGTCAGGGAGTGAAGGCGCCGCAGGAGAAACGAGGTACCCTGACCCGCCCGCAGGGGAGCCACTCCATGCGCTACAGTCTGCGGGGCACCTTCCGTAACCCTGGGAGCAGTAGAACTGGCTGACGCCACGAAAAGCTCCTTATGAGACCTTGCTTATGAGTTCAGCGACGGCAAAATAACTTTTTATTATCGGGGCAGCAGAGAAGTGAAGTCAAGGAATCGAGTTCTCAATTCATCAACCACCAAGGACACGACGTGCCACGAAGGAAACATTCGAACCTTTTACCCTTCGTGTGACTTCGTGCCCTTCGTGGTTAATCAGGCATTACATTCTGCTACTTCGTATCGTACCAATCGAGAAACTTGCGAAAGGCCGCACCTCGGTGGCTGTAACGAGATTTTTCTTCGGCGGTCAGTTCAGCGAAAGTCTTTTCGATCTGCGGAAAGTAAAAAAGCGGGTCGTAACCGAAACCATTTGTTCCCCGAGGAGCGTCGAGAATGATTCCTTCAGCTTTTCCGCGAAATGTGGCGAGAGTCTTACCATCGCGAGCCGCCGCCAACACACAAACGAATCGTCCCCCGCGTTTCTCGGGCGGCACACCTTCCAGTTCGCGCAGTACGCGCGCATTGTTCGCTTCATCATCCGTGTTTGCCCGAGCTTCGTGCGGTTGCTGATTCAGCAATTCGGGAGCGGCATAACGGGCAGAGTGCACACCCGGAGCGGCATGCAGCGCATCGACCTCGAGTCCCGAATCGTCGGCGACGACTATTTCTCCCGGGACGTGGAGGCTGTAGGCTTCCGCCTTCTTCCGCGCGTTCGCTTCGAAGATGAGACCGTCCTCCACAACAGCGAGCAGGGAAGAGAAGTTGGGAACCGGGGCGACCTCGACTCCATGCGCCGCTGCTGCGCCAGCAAAATCGCGCAGCTTGCCTGGATTCGACGTGGCAATCAGGATTCTTCTCATGGAGATCGGATAACAAGAATAACCACAAAGGACACAAAGGTGCACGAAGGATCACGGAGCCAGCGCTTCATGTCTTGGGCAGGCCCCTACGTTTTCGTAGGAACACACTCCACGCTATCAGGCCAAGCCATGCCACCAAGGAAAGCCAGGGGCCGGCGATGCGATCCCAGGTGCGGATGAATGTGATCTGCACACGGTTGACGCCCGCCTCTACGGGTACCAGCATCTGGCCTGTCCCCTCGCGCGCGCCCGCTTGCACCGTGCGGCCGTTCACCTCCAACTGCCAGGCGGGATAGTTGAACAAGCGCAGCGCTAGGCTGGCGCGCTCAGACATTTCGGCAGTAAATACCTTTTCTCGCACATTCCACTGATGGACGTGAATGGTCGCGTGTTGAGGTCCGTCGACGCTAACTCGGCGCGCGTCCTTATCGATCGCCGCCGGATCGGCTCCGGCAGGGGTGTATTCGTCCGTGCCCTCGTATCCTGCGCCGCTTTCAACGTTATCCTGCAGCTCGCGAAGATCGCCGGCATTGTCCCACCATGGCGGCTGGATGTGCTCCCACGCAAAGGCGATCACCACCGCCATGACCAGACAAACCACGAGGCGGCCCCACCAGCGTCTCACCGCGACGGCCACGAACAGGGTCAGCACCATGCTCAGGCACAGCAACCAGCGCCAGGGAAATTGCATGAAGCGCAACTTGGGCAGGGCATCCCAGAGCACGCTGCTTACTGAAAACATGGCAACACTGCACAGGATCGCCCATGCCGCCAGAGCATTCCAGATCGCGCGCCGTTCATCCTGCCAGAGTTTTCCGGCCCAGAATGCTGCGAACATCAACAGGATTTCCGTGGCGCCGATCCACGAGATGATTCGGTTGAACGCGTCGTGTTCCGCGTCGGATGTGTGAATGAACAGGAAATTATCTTGCGGACGCGAGCCCGCCGAAACCGATTCCGCAATGTTGACCCATTTCTGCTCGTAGATGGCGGGAAGCAAGTAAAAAGCTGCCAGGCAAGCACCCAAGGCAACCGAAGCCGCTCCCACGATCAGCAGCCATGGCGAGCGATCGTGCCAGGCGAACACGATCAGCAGAAACACGAGAGAGTAGTGAATCATCACCGCTGCCGGGGCATTGATGAGCCATGCCGCCGCCAAAACAATCGCCAGGGGGACGATCGCCCGCCGGCCATCTTCTCTCGCCCGCAAGATCAGCAGCAGGAGCAACGGAATCAATGCACTCGCGAGCAACTCGGCGAACGCGCTCCTCCAGTACACAATCACCAGGTGATAGGGATTCGCAGCATACAGACACGCAGCAAAGATCGCGTCGCGCCGGCTGAGAAACCGGCGCGTCAGAAAAAACATGGACGCTCCCGCCGCAACCAGCGCAAGCCAGATGTAGACGCTGGCAACTAACGTCCAGGGAAAAACTGAGCTAAGAACGGCCCCCAGCGTCCATGACACGGGCGGATAGAAGATGAAACGCGGCTCACCATACGCGAAGTGCGCCAATGCAGCCCACCGCGGATAGAAGATCCCCTGCTTCCATTGCGTGAAAACCTCAAGCCAGGAATACAGATGGAATTCCACGTCGTGCCCAGATGGCAAGCCGAAGAAGAAAAACGGAATGTCGACAGCGAAAGCGGTCGCACTGATCGCGATCAGCGGCGTCCAGAACAACGCCGGTTTCCGGGCCGCGGGTTGGCCCTCAGCGCTCGACGGCGAAGATCGCACTGCTTTTTTTTCGCTCGATCCCAGGAGGCCTCTCTCCAACGCCAAGGGTGAACGATTGCGGCTCGCGTCTCAGTCTACATTTAACGAAGATTTAACGTCTCTGAAACCACCGCGCAACGTCGCTTCGCTACTGTGTTCGTACAAGGGGTGGAACAGACCACAAAGACGGGAAGGACCCGAGCCTGAGACGGGACCCGGGTCCTCCAGTCTTTCGAGTACGGTTTCCGCCAAGCCTCTCGCCTGCAAGCCGCCTGCGTCCTTCTTGAAAAGCTCGATCCTTCCAGAAACATTCCGACCACAAACCTGCCCGAGAGGCTTTTTGTTCAGATAGCCGAGACGCTTGTTTTTGAGAGAGACGCTCTAGACAGAAGCCAAATTTTCCGGCGTGCGTTGACGGCTGAGTTCCGTCAGGAAGTCGACCTGTTGCAGGGTGGTGCCGCGACGCAGCAGCTCAAGCAGAGCATCCTCGAGATCCTCGCTGCCTTCAGCTTGTTGGCTGGCGTCCGGTTCGAACTGAGTCAAGTCTGCAACCAAAGCGCGGGGCGAGATGATCAGCTCCGGAATTGTCTGCGGACAGCTGCGCAGGAAGCTGATCAGATTTTCTACCTGGGCTCGTTGTTCCGCGGTGCGGGAAGGGAACTCGACTCCCATGCCGTGTCCCGGGTGCGTCACGCGCACCATCCCTTCGGTGTGGATTTCCATGTCGGCCGTTTTCAGGCAGAGGTCAACCAGCGCTCGTTCCGGAAATGGCGCGTCAGTTTCCACGTAGCAGCCGCCGAGGCTGAGATCTGTAAGCTTGCAATGTGGAACAGTCTCATCGGGCCCGGCGCCTGCGATGTTCGATGCCGCCTTCACCCAAGCTTTGAGCTGCGCGACTACTTCTTCGGAAATATCAACGAAGTGCACTCCGGTCTGCCCATTCGGATTGGCCCACGCTACCTGTCCCAGGCCCGCCGCCTGCAAGGACCCATCGGCCAGTTGAAAACTGAAACCGAGCACAGCTCCTGGAAATTGTGCCTCAGCGGTAAGCACGTCCATGCCAGTCTCGCTCAGATCGAGCAGGATCCCCTCGATCTTCCTCTCATCCGCCAGAGTCATTTCCACTGGCGCCTGCACCGGAACTCGACGTGCGCGACGACGCTCGCGGCTGAGCAACGCAGCCGCGGCACGAAGCCCGGCTTGCGCGTTGTCTTCCGACAGAGGCTTGTAGAGAACGAAGTGTGCGCCGCCGGTCAGGATGTCGCGCACCTTGGTGGCATCGCCCACCATCGCTACCGTCAGCGGCGGATGTCCCGAGCCCAGTTTTCGCGCTTCCTCAAGGACCGACTCGGCTGCGCCGGGATCTTCGAAGTCGACCACCAAGGCGTCGAACTTCTGCTCCTGGAGGCGCGCGATCGCCGCCTCAGCCCGGCTGAAGCGTTCCGCCGCCAGGCCGAAGCCCGGCAGTACTCGCCCCAGCACATCGGCAGCGGCATCGTCGCTCGAGAACAGTAATGCCTGAAGAGTCATAGCTAGGTTTCGCGCCCCGCTCGAAAATCAGGGCCACCGGGGTGCGGATGGGCGGGCCTTGGAACCAGCCGCAGCGCTCGAATTGGCCCCAGCTTTGGCCGCCATGGCGTCGGATTGGTTCGAAGACTCATCGACTTCTGCCAAAACCGCGTTATCCTCGTCGTCATTCTCCGCAAGCAGGGGAGCTACTTCGCGCAGCTTTTCAGCCGCCTGTTGCAGCATCTCGATCTGCTTGCCAAGCTGGGCATACTTCGCCTGCTTCTGCCGCAGGACCTCATGGATATCTTTCATACAACCCCCTGCTGGAAATCTAAGGAGCGGCGAAGGCAGGGTCAACGGCAATCCCCCCTTTCGGGTTACCGCGGTAATCGCATGTTACGAAAGCACATCGCACTGGGGAGCCGCTGGAACCGGGGTCGCGCTCAAAAGAAAAGCCCCGCGCGAGGCGGGGCATGTCTGACAGCAGGAGGATAACTCAGGACTTGAGCTTGCGACGGAGAACTCCGGCGAGACCGACCAGGCCCGTGCCCAGCAGACCCAGCGTACCCGGCTCTGGCACCGCGCTGATGTTGATGTTGGTACTTCCACCGGAAATGAGGACGCCCTGACCGCCGGGGCCCGTAGCTCCGTTGCCAGGCGTAGCTCCAAAGAAGTCTTTTCCGGTGTTGATGGTCACTTGCGTGGAAAAGCCGATCACTACACCGCTACTGGTCATCCCCTTGATAGCGCCCGATAGCGTGTAAATGTGCGTGCCGTTGGCCAACTTAGACATGGTCCATGAAACAGGCCCACTGAATACGCCGTGGAATATCACACCATTCGGGATGCCATTGGTCCCGTTCCCGGTCACCAAGAAGCTGCCACCTGCGGCGAATGTTCCGCCGGTTTTCAGACTGCCACTGGTCAACGCGCCAGTCGAAAAGGTCAATGAGCCCAAGTTGCCCGTAACCAATCCCATACCGTTCAAGCCGCTCACCGCAATGAGAGGTGAGCCGCTGAGCGACAACCCGGCGGTGCTACCAGACAGCAGCCCGGCGCCATTGGTGAAATCCACCGAACTACCGGCGAACGCCGCCAGGGGCAGCGCCAAAGCCAGCAGGGCCATCAAAACGATCCGCTTCATAGACTACCTCCTGAACCTGTTCACTTGTGGGACTACTATTCGTATCTTTGAGGGCTCGTGCCCCCTCGCACAGCAGGCGTTCACTATTGCGCCGATGCCTTAGGAGCACCTTGAGTACCAAACATGGAACATAGGCAAGACGTTTACTTCCAATCGCTTACGGAGGAACGTGGCGAATAAAGCGCGAGGAAGCTGCAAGTTCCTGCACACTAACGCCAGCGTTATGCGTTCTCCACCGGCTGTCTGTGATCCGTTCAGTCCAGATCCACGTCGAAAACCTTAGCCGTCTCGTGCCATCTCATGGCACCGAAGTGGAGTTCACAAAACATGCGCGCGCGAGTAGCGTAGCGATTGAGCAGTTCTGGGGGAGGGCTGTTCGGGCGTCCCGCGACTCGAAAGAGTTTCGGGGCGCTTCTTAATTTTGCTTCAAAAGCGAGAGAACCAGGCGCGTAACGGAGAACAAGCACCGAGGATCAACTCTTCTTTTTGCTTGCCGCAGTTGGCGTTGTGATGGTCGGCTCGGGTTTGGCGGCGATAAGGTCTCTGAGCCTTCGTGCCAGGTTTGTAGCGAGCGAACGATAAAAGCGGGAAGCCAAGTGGGGAAAGAGTTCAAACAACGACTGCAAAGTCGGACGATCAAGGTAATAGGCTTCGATAGGACCCTGAGCTACAACGTTGGCACTCGCAGGAAGTTCATCCAGGAACGAAAGTTCGCCACAAATCTCACCCGGACCGATAGTCGGTGAAGTGAACGGAGGGATCTGCACCGCAGCCGCCCCCTTCAAGAGCAGATAAACTCCGTGAGTTCGCCGGTCATGCTCGACAATGTTGTCTCCTGCCTTGAAGCGTACACGAGTTGCTTTATCGGCGATCAGAGCCCAGTCGTTCGGTGTCAGGTAAACGAGTCCATTCTTGGCGGCGGTGAGTACAGATAAATCCTGTTGATCGGTCTTTGTCATGGCGCTAGGTTTGGCTTTCGGGAGAGATGGCGTCCCCGACTACACGCACAACAGGGCAGGTTGAGCTTAACAGAAGAGATACGTGCCACTCAGTTACAAGTGTGGCGACCCCGGAGGGAGTCGAACCCCCAACCCTCAGATCCGAAGTCTGATGCTCTATCCAGTTGAGCTACGGGGCCGATCAGCGGAACGATGAAGAATTAAAGAGTAAAGAATGGTGGGCCCGGAGCGATTCGAACGCCCGACCCCTTCGTTCGTAGCGAAGTGCTCTATCCAACTGAGCTACGGGCCCGTTAAACACATTTTAGACGTGCTTTCCGTACGGCACAAGTCGTGAGTTGCGCTTTCAGACAATAGTCGGATGAGTGATATGGAGATGTTACGTCAAGAATCGGCATAGCTTCCGGTTAGCTGACCACTCGTTTGGAAGAGACAACCGCATCCTGTTTGGTTATCTCAAGAACGGTGGACTACGGAAGTCATGGGATCAGACATCACGCTTCGAGCGGACGTCGGCGATGGCCTGCGAAGAAGGCGCAGTTCGAGTTGACGGGACATTCTTCGCACTTCGGCTTTGTGCGTTTGCAGATCTCCTGGCCACGGTGTTTCAGTAGCTGAAACAGGTGAAGGGAGTGGGCACGCTGATCGCGCTTACGTTCTTGCTGACCCTGGAAGACGCGCATCGCTTCCGCAAAAGCCGCGATGTGGGCTGCTACCTGGGGCTGCAGCCGGGACGAAGGAACTCCGGCCAGAGCGAGCCGCAGATGCACATCAGCAAGGAAGGCGATCCGTATCTGCGAACCTTGCTGGTGCAGGGGGCGCATCACATTCTAGGTCCGTTTGGAGCGGACAGCGATCTGCGACGCTGGGGACTGAAGCTGGCCGAGCGTGGTGGAAAGAACGGAAAGAAACGAGCTATCGTTGCCACGGCACGAAAGTTAGCTGTCTTGCTGCATAGACTGTGGGTGAGTGGAGAAGTCTACGAACCGTTGCGCAACAGCACCCAGACAGCGATGCCCGCAGCAGCATAAAGGCAAAACATCTCTGAGGAAGGAAAGATAAAAGCCCAAGCACCGAGTTCCGGTGACTGCGTTAATCGCCTGGCCCAACTTCCATTCCTAAAGAGTGGAACGGTAGGTCGATAATCAGGTGGCAGCACCGGCTGTAACGAGAACACCCAACTTGCACCGAGCGAAACAAAATCGCTCATCCAAGAGTGCGGATGGAAGGGTGGCGACAGTGGCGACTCGGCGGGAAAGAGAAAACCTTGCTGAACGAAAACACGAAGAAACCCACTTGACTCCGACCGGCCTTCTCATGGAAGGCGTTTACACGCAATATAAAAAGGCGCCCACTTTTGCGGTAGGTTGAGATTGTTCGCATCGCCAACCTAGCGAAAAGGAGCGCCTTTTTATATTGCGTGAAATCGCGATGTTACGCCAGCAATTCAGGATCGGGCCAAGCCCTGGTGGAAAAATCTTTCACACTATGCGAGTCGGAGATGCAGGGGTATAGTACGTTGCCCGAGAGTCATCGAATGAGACTGCCGATGAACAAACTTACTTTAACGAGAATGGCATGCGTCTTTGTGTTTTGCATGGCGATGGCGCCTACCCTACCTGCGCAGACCTTCACCCGAGTGCATGGATTCAACCTAACGGACGGCCAAAACCCCATGGGGCTGGTTCAGGGGATTGACGGGAACTTGTACGGGACCACGGAGTTTGGCGGCGCCAAGGGCTATGGGAGCATCTTCAGGATCACTACGCTTGGGAATCTGACGACCCTTTACAGTTTTTGCTCGCCCGGATCCTGCTTTGACGGCGCCTATCCCATCGGTGCGCTGATCCAGTCCCCCGATGGCAACTTCTACGGCACCACGGACGGTGGGGGGGCCTCAGGGCACGGCTCCGTATTCAAAATTACCGCCAGCGGCGTGCTAACCACGCTATATAGCTTTTGCAGCAGCGGCGACCCTGCCTGCCCCGACGGTTCCGACCCGTTCGCAGGGCTGGTGCGCGCCAGCAATGGGAGCTTTTACGGGACCACGCAAGGTGGAGGGGCCTACAACCATGGAACGGTCTTTAAAATCACACCCGGCGGCAAGCTGACGACACTCCACAGCTTCGACGGTACGGACGGCTCCGGCCCCCTAGCTGCGCTAGTCCAGGCGAGTGACGGGAACTTGTACGGGACCACGCAGCAAGATGGAGGCCATGGTTCCGGCACAATTTTCAGAATCACTCCAGGCGGCACACTGACGACCGTCTACAGCTTTTGCTCACTAAGCGGTTGCACGGACGGCGAGTACCCCCAGGCGGGCCTGATCCAGGCGACGGATGGGAACCTTTATGGGACCACGAACGCTAGACCAGGGGTTGGGTATGGAACCGTCTTCAAAATGACCCTTGGTGGTACCCTGACCACGCTCCACAACTTCTGCTCCTTCACAAACTGTGCGGATGGCGCCTACCCCGACTCGCCATTGGTGCAGGCCAATGACGGGAACTTCTACGGCACAACGTCGGGCCTTTACACTGGCACTGTCTTTGAAGTCACACGCGACGGAGCCCTAACGACGTTTTACACCTTCTGCCTGCAAAGTGGCTGCCTGGATGGTGACGGCCCCGATGCATTGATCCTCAACACGAACGGGACGTTCTATGGGACAACGCGTCTTGGCGGACTTCCCCACTCATGTAGCTCTTTCGGCTGTGGAGTTCTGTTCAGCCTTGCCACCAACCTTCAGCCGTTTGTGGAAACAATGCCCACCTCCGGCAAGGCGGGGGCATCGGTGAACATCCTCGGCACGAGTTTGACGGGTGCAACCAGCGTTACGTTCAACCAAACTGCAGCCAGCTTCACCGTCAGGTCGAGTTCCTTAATACGCGCGACTGTACCTGTCGGGGCGACCACAGGTACAGTTCAAGTGGTAACGCCCAGCGGCACGCTTGCCGGCAACACGGCATTCACAGTAACGCCGTGACACCGTAAGCGGGTCGTATTAAAAAGCTGCGAAGCTGACTCTTTGCAGGGCGACCTCATCTTGCCAACAGACTTACTTTGAGTATTGCGCCCGCAGGGATGGGATCGTTGAGCGCATCGTCTCGACCTTCAGGAGGCAGGTGCGCTCGGTGCACGCAGAGTGCAACGCGGCCGACTAGGGTGAATCCCGTAGCGGGAAAATAGAATGGCGCATCCGCCAAAAAATGGCGCATTCAATGCAGGGTCGGCCCTATTCTTGCCTCTTCATGGCGACGTAAATCTTTCCCCGCAGTAGAGAAATTCCTACAGAGCGACAAACAGCACGAACCTTTGTTCTTAACAACTTGCCGGACGGCACGCCGTGTGCTTTAGGAAAGAGCAGACGAAGTGGCGCGCAACGGGGCGCTCCAGAGAATAACTTCGGCCAGAGGTTTTCTTGGGCGCCCCTTGCATTTTCCGCGGTCCGGTTTGCCCTCCCACCTCGATTACGCCAAAGTCACCGGCTCCCCAACATCAATTCCTGCTTGACGCAGCAGCCGAGCGACCGCATCCTGGTTCAGCCTGGACGCGTCGAATTCCACGCGAACTGTCTGTTCCTTCTGATTGAATTGCACCCGGCGCACTCCGTAAACCTCGCGCACGCTGTCAATCGCTCGCAGCTCATTCTCTCCCGGCGCGGCCCCGTAGCGGAACACAACGTCCAAGTAAGTCATCGCGTGAAAACCCTTCTGTATGATGAGGTTGGATGTCCCCGATCAGGGGACGCATCCACTATAGAGCATCGGCAATCAAACACCTAGACCGGACCTTCTCGAAAAACTGGCCGGTGACCGAATGAACGAAGCCAATTCTGCGACCGTGCTGGAAAAAGACCCCGTCTGCGGGATGAACGTAAATCCCCGCACGGCCAAGTATGTCTATTCACACGCCGGGAAGAACTATTACTTCTGCTGCGCCCCCTGCGTCGAAAAATTCAAAGCTGACCCGGAAACCTATCTGCGCAAGCCGGCCCCGGCTCGCCCATCGAATCTAGTGATGCTCGGCGTGCAACCGGCGACTGCCAAGGCTTCCGATTCGCATCTGCATTCCCATCCCACCGCAGCGCAACCCACAGAAACTCAGGCTCCCGGCTCTGTCCAGGGCGCAACGGGCGCACCAGCCTATGTTTGCCCCATGTGCCCGGAAGTCCGCGAAGCCAAGCCCGGACCTTGTCCCTCTTGCGGCATGGCTCTCGAACCCGACGTTCCGCTCGCCGCAACACGCATCGAGTACACGTGTCCGATGCATCCGCAGATCGTTCGCACCGAGCCCGGCTCGTGCCCTATTTGCGGCATGGCCCTCGAACCGCGAACGGTCACCGCCACTGCGGAAGAAAATCCCGAGCTTCGCGACATGACCCGGCGTTTCTGGGTGAGCGCAATTCTCACCGCGCCCCTGCTCGCGATTGCGATGGCCGCCATGTTCTGGGAGATGCCTTTGCATCGAATCCTGGGCGGCGCGACTCTTCCTTGGCTCGAATTCGCACTGGCCACGCCAGTCGTGCTCTGGGGCGGGTGGCCCTTCTTCCAGCGTTTCTGGACATCGCTCGTGAATCGCAGCCCGAACATGTTCACGCTGATCGGACTTGGCACCGGTGTCGCCTACGGCTACAGCGTGATTGCCACCGTCGCCCCGCAAATATTCCCGGAGTCGCTGCGCCGCATGGCGGGATATCCCGACGTTTACTTCGAAGCGGCAGCCGCGATTACGACACTCGTCTTGCTCGGCCAGGTCATGGAACTTCGCGCCCGTAGCCGCACGAGTGCCGCGATCCGCGCCCTGCTCGATCTGAGTCCGAAGACCGCGCGCCTGCTCAACTCCGACGGCAGCGAGCACGACGTTCCGCTCGAAAAAGTGAAGCCCGGGGATCGCTTGCGCGTGCGACCGGGAGAAAAGATTCCCGTCGACGGCGTTGTCCTTGACGGCAGCAGTGTCGTCGACGAATCGATGATCACCGGGGAATCCATCCCTGTCGAGAAGCACCCTGGGGACAAAGTAGTGGGCGCGACCATCAACGGGACTGGTTCATTCGTGATGCGTGCCGAACGAGTCGGCTCGGAGACGCTGCTGGCGCGAATCGTGCAAATGGTCAGCCAGGCCCAACGCAGCCGCGCTCCGATTCAGGGACTCGCCGACCGCGTTGCCGCCTGGTTTGTGCCAGCAGTCGTCGGTATTTCCGCAGTGGCCTTCATCGCATGGTTGTTGGTCGGCCCACAGCCGCGCCTTGCCCATGCGCTCGTAAATGCCGTTGCCGTGCTGATTATTGCTTGTCCATGCGCTCTTGGGCTGGCTACGCCGATGGCCATCATGGTGGGCACAGGGCGCGGGGCGCACGCTGGCGTCTTAATCAAGAACGCGGAAGCGCTGGAGATTCTGGAAAAGGTCGACACGCTGGTGGTCGACAAGACCGGCACTCTGACCGAAGGCAAGCCGACGCTGGCCGCAGTGTCCGCGCCACAGCAGGATGGGATTGAAGTCTTGCGCCTGGCTGCCAGCCTGGAGCGCGCCAGTGAGCATCCCCTGGGCGCTGCCATCGTTGCCGCTGCGCAGCAACGAAATCTCAAGCTGTCTGAGCCAGCCGAATTCACGTACGCAGCAGGGAAGGGAATTCGCGGTATTGTGGCCGGTCGGCAAATCGCGGTCGGCAACGCGGCCTTGATGCTCGAAGTGGGAGCGTTCGCGAAAGACAAAGCGGCCTATGGGGCATTGCATGTGCCGGGCGGAACAACGCTGATTGTCGCGATTGACGGTAAGTTTGCAGGGACTCTCACTGTGTCAGATCCAGTCAAGCCTGCGGCCAAAGATGCCATCCATGAACTGAAAAAAAATGGCGTTGAGATTGTCATGCTCACGGGAGACCGGCGCGAAACCGCCGCCGAAATTGCCACCCTCCTGGGCATTACAGAATTCGAAGCCGAGGTCTTGCCCGAGCGCAAAGCAGAAATTATCCGCAAGCTGCAAGGGCAGAGAAAAGTCGTCGCCATGGCCGGCGACGGCATCAACGACGCCCCGGCCTTGGCTCAGGCCGACGTCGGCATCGCCATGGGGACTGGCACCGACGTGGCCATGGAAAGCGCCGGCATCACCTTGGTGAAGGGCGATCTGACGGGAATCCTGCGCGCCCGCAAGCTGAGTCAGGCCACGATGCGCAACATCCGCCAGAACCTGTTCTTTGCATTCATCTACAACGCCGTCGGAGTCCCGATCGCCGCCGGCGTGCTCTATCCATTCTTCGGATTGCTTCTGAGCCCAATCTTCGCCGCAGCAGCGATGAGTTTTAGCTCCGTCTCGGTAATCACAAACGCTCTGCGTCTGCGAAATGTGAAACTATGAAAGGCGAACTGGCGTCATCCTGAGCGCAGCCGTTCTTCAGGCGGAGCGAAGGATCCGGCGTGTATCGCCACGGACCGAGCGCGTCGCGCTTCTATTCGATGCCCACATACACGTCGACCTGCATGTTCTGCGGATCGGCAGCCCTATCGTCGTAGACTTCGAAGTCAGCCTTGTAAGCTCGATTCCCACCCAGCGCCGACTTCGGTGCCGACCAGATCCGCTTCCAGGTTTCAATCACGACCTTCGCCGGGGGTCCCTTCTCCGAGGTGAACACAGCGTAGCGCCCAGCTGGCACTTTCTTCGCCACCATTCCCTCAGGAACGTCACGATCCAACTTCACTTTGGCGCCCAGCATGTAGGTATATTCGCCGTCCTTATCGCTCGCGTAGTCCGTGTAGACCGCGACAATCGCAGAATCGACTTTGTTTGGAATCTTTGCCAGCACGCCTTCTTTCATGAGGCGCTCCCACTGTTTCCCGATCACTCCGTCCGCAGTTGCCTCCCGCGCATTGCTGGTCCGCGCGGCAATCCCGACCACCGTGAACTCAGCCTGGCTAACGACTTTGGGATTCATAGGATGCTCCTCCGTCTGGAAGGCGCCTTTTCCATGAAGCGATGCGCTTGCACCAAGCAAGCAAACGATGCCGAACGACATTTGTGCAAGCCGATGAAACCGGAGAGCTCGCGTACGTATCCTCATTGCACAATTGCACAGTCTCGACGGAAGCCAAAGCAGGGATATCTCGTGAGTTACAGCTTGCTCAGAAAATCCGTAATCTCAGGCGTGGTCCAGTCGACCGCGCCAATGAACTTGCGCCGCATCACCCCATTGCGGTCGATGATGTAAGTTTCCGGAAACTTGAAGGACCCGTACAGAGCGTTACTCTTCTGGTCGGGATCACGAACCGTCAGTAGGCTCAGCCCGTGATCTGTAACGAAATGCCGGTAGGCGTTGTCGTCGACATCCACGCTGACCGCCAGCACCGTCACGCCCTTGCTCTTAAGGCGACGCTGCATCTCAACCAGCGACGGAACTTCCTCCACGCACGGCGCGCACCACGTGGCCCAGAAATTCAGTACCACGACCTGTCCGTGAAGCTGGCTGAGCGTGACCCTGGTCTGAGCATCCTGCACCGTGAAATCCGGTGCCGTCGAGCCGATGCGCGGAGGGCGCGACCCGCTGTAGCAGCCCACAGACGCTAACACCACTATGAGGCCAAGCAGGGATCGGCCGAAACTGACAATGCGTCGCACGCAGCTATAATAATAGATTCTGCCCATGACGACGAATGAAACAGCAAAGGTTCCCCCGAAGATTTCGATCATCGTTCCCGCCCGGAACGAAGAGAGTTGCCTCGGTGCCTGTCTCGAATCGCTGACCGCCCAAACCGGCGTGCCCTTCGAAGTCATCGTAGTCGACGATCACTCCACCGACCGCACCCGCGAAATCGCTGCCTCCTTCTCCGGCATTCGCGTTTTGCAGGCCCGGCCTTTGCCCGAGGGCTGGACTGGCAAGAACAACGCTGTAACCACCGGCGCTCTCGCGGCTTTGGGAGAGTGGCTGCTATTCACCGACGCCGATACCGTGCATCTACCCGGATCGTTAGCTCGTAGTCTCGAAGAAGCGAGGAAGAAGAGTGCAGCCTTGCTTTCCTATTCCCCGGAACAGGTCGTGAAAGGATTTTGGGAGAAGGCGGTTATGCCCGTGATCTTTGCCGAATTGGCCTCGTACTATCGGCCCAGCGAGGTGAGCGATCCCCGATCGCCCGCCGCGGCGGCGAACGGCCAATATCTTCTGATCACGCGCGAAGCGTACGACGCCATCGGCGGCCACGCAGCCGTATCGACGAGCCTTCTCGAGGACGTTTCTCTCGCCCGTGCCGTAAAGCAGTCCGGCCGCAAGATCCTCTTCCGTTATGGTGGAGACGCCGTACGCACCCGCATGTACCGCAGTTTTTCCCAACTTCGCGAAGGTTGGACCAAGAACCTCGCGTTGCTATTCCCCTGGCCAGGATGGCTCGCAGCGTGGCGCGGCCTGGAATTTCTTCTCGTGACCGCGTGTCTCGCCTTCATGGTGGTCGCGATTTCACGCCGCGACTATCTGCACGCGATCTTGTACGCCGTGCTGCCCGTTTTTACTTTCTTGCGAATCCGCCGCGCTCATTTTTCCTGGGCTGCAACTGCCCTCTCACTCTTAGGGCTCCCGCTGTTTTCATATCTTTTGTTGCGGTCGAAAATGGCTTATGGCCGCGGCGATGTTTCCTGGAAAGGCCGCACGTATCCGGGCGCTGGGCAAGATGTCCCGTCCACCTCCCGGAAACAGGAGAGCAATGGTCTATCTCACGCGCAAAGCTGAATTCTCCGCATCGCACTATTACCACAATCCGGCGTTGTCGGCGGAAGAGAATCGCCGCATCTTTGGCAAGTGCAACAATCCCAATGGTCACGGCCATAACTACACGCTCGAAGTCACAGTAAAAGGTGAGGTCGACTCCCGCTCCGGCTTTGTCGTCGATCTCAAGCAGCTCAAAGAAATCATGACGCGCGAAGTTCTCGACGCGATGGATCACCGCTTCCTGAACAAGGAAGTCCCGGAATTCCTCACTCAAATTCCGTGGCAGCGCCTGGCGCCGAAGCTCCAGAAGGCGCAACTGCACCGCGTCCGCGTACACGAGACGCCCGACCTCTTCGTCGACTTTTACGGAGAACCCTGAGACGAGAAAATGAAAGCTCATCTCTCAAGACGTTATCTGTTCTCGGCCTCGCACCGGCTGCACAGCGACGCCATGTCCGACGACGAAAATCGCGTCACCTATGGCAAGTGCAACAATCCTTACGGCCACGGGCACAACTACCGGCTCGAGGTCACCGTCAGCGGTCCCGTCGATGCCAGTACGGGCATGGTGTGCAATCTGGTGGACCTCGACGGCTTCGTCGAAAGGGAAGTGCTCTCCCGCTACGATTTGGAGAATCTGAATACGCTGAAAGAATTCTCCAAGAATGTGCCTACCACGGAAAACCTGTGCGTTGAGATCTTCGAAATATTGCAGCGAGGCTTCCCTCATGCGCATCTGGAGAGAGTACGACTGGAAGAGACGATGATGAATTCCTTCGAGTACGCCGGAGGCGCAGAGCACAGAAAGTAGCAAAACGTCACATGGGGACAGGATCCCGCAACTATGAAACCAGCCACGGAATCATCCACACTCATCAGCGCCAGCTTCGAAGACCTAGTCCGCGAGATGCTTGTGCGCCTGGGAGAGGACCCGGAGCGCGAAGGCCTTACCAACACTCCCGAGCGCATGCGCAAAGCCATGCAATACCTCACAAAGGGCTATAGCGAAGACCCAGAAGCGCTGCTCAAAGGCGCCCTCTTCACCGTGACTTATGACGAGATGGTCATCGTCAAAGATGTGGAGATGTTCAGTCTCTGCGAGCATCATCTGCTGCCGTTCTTTGGCAAAGTCCACGTGGCCTACATTCCCAACGGGAGAGTCATCGGCCTAAGCAAGATTCCCCGCCTCATCGAAGTCTTCTCCCGCCGCCTGCAGATTCAGGAGCGACTCACGACTCAGATCGCCGAGACGATTCAAAAGGTCATCGAGCCCCAGGGCGTCGGAGTGGTTATCGAGGCTCGCCATCTCTGCATGATGATGCGCGGAGTCGAGAAGCAGCACTCTGCGGCCGTGACCTCGTCGATGCTGGGATGTTTCCGCAACGAACAGGAAACACGGACGGAGTTCCTGTCACTGATCCGCCAAAGGCCGAACGGGACGTAGCCGTGTCACCGGCGTGTGACATCCTTGCATAACGAATCAAAAGCAAACCATAGCGAATCAAAAGCAAAGTCAAAGGCGGCGGGCGAAGGCGCCCGCCCCACATTACGTGACAAGACAGACCTCAAGTAAAACATTAAGTCGCCCTGGAAGATCACTACAGGGCCAGGTCGCCTTGATTACTGGGGCCACGCGCGGCATTGGTCTAGCCCTCGCCCGCGCCCTAGCCGCCAAAGGCTGCAACCTCGTCGTCGCCGGCCGCGACCAGTCCGCGTTAGCCCGGATCAGCAGGGAACTGTCTCGTCTCGAAATTCAGGTTCTAGCCCAACCCTGCGACGTCCGTGCCCCCGATTCCGTCGATGACTTGTTTCGCTCCCTCCGCCGCCGATTCAAGCGCCTCGACATCCTCATCAACAACGCCGGTATTGCCCACGCCAATCTTCCCGTCGAGCGTCTCCCATTTCCCGTTTGGAACGGCGTGATCGAAACCAATCTTCATGGTACGTTCCTCGTAACCCAGGCCGCCCTGGCCGTGATGAAGCGAGGCGGCACGATCGTGAACAATCTTTCCATCGCCGCGAACCGTGTATTCGCTGGATCCGCCGCCTACAACGCTTCGAAGCACGGAGCCCTGGGCTTCACCAACACATTGCGCGAAGAGCTGCGCCCCAAGGGTATTCGCGTCATAGGGCTGCTGCCCGGCGCGACCGACACCGATATCTGGAAAACGCTCTGGCCGCAAGCTCCGCGCCGCAAGATGTTGTCTCCAGCAACGGTCGCCGAGGCTGTGGTCAATGCGATCCTTCTCCCGGGGAACGCAACGGTAGAGACTCTTGAGATCCTGCCTACTGCAGGCACTCTGTAGGAAACATCACAACTCACACTTGTTTCTGACGCGAGCCTGCCCAATCCACTGTACGCATTCGACAATTCCCGCTAAGATTACGACCGCCTGCAAACCATGCTCGGAGGAATCGATCGATGAAGAAAGCAATCTTGATGACGGCAGCAACAGTGATAGCAATTGCATTGTCGCTCGGCGCACACGCTCAGGACGCCGCCAAAAAAGACGCCGCCGTGAAGCCCGCCGCCAGCCCATCCCAAGCCGTGCTCGATACGTGGAACGACGTCGGCCGCAAGCTCATCGCGATGGCCGAAGATTTTCCCGAAGACAAGTACGACTTCAAGCCCACGCCCGCGCAACGCAGTTTTGCCGAACAACTGTTGCACGCCGCTGGCGCCAACTATTACTTCACCAACCTCGCCATGGGGCAGAAGCCGCCCGCCGAAGAGGACCCCAAGCGCGATCAGTACAAGACCAAGGCCGACGTCGTCGCCTTCGTGAAAAAGTCCTTCGCCGACGGTGCTGCCGCCATCAAGGCAAAGGGCGACAACGGGATGAACACCTTGCTCGTCGATCCCTTCAGCCACCAGCAGACGCGCGTCTCCGACATGGCCTACGGTCTTATCGAGCACTGCGGAGAACACTATGGCCAGCTAGTTGGGTACTACCGGCTCTCGGGACTGGTGCCGCCAGAGTCGCGTCCCAAGAAGTAGGTACGGACAAAGTGTGGGGCGGGCGCCCTCGCCCGCCGCCTTTGTTCTTGAACTTTAAGCAAGACGCCTTATTGGTATGCGTACGGAGAACGACGGCGTCGCTCTGGAAACAGCTTGATCATGATCGCGCCGGCGATGAATCCGCCGACGTGTGCCCACACAGCTATTCCACCCACATTGGTGCGGTGGCGCGTTATTTCCAATGTGGCGGCTCCAGTCAAGAACTGGAATGCAAACCAGTACCCCAGCACAATCCAAGCCGGCAGATATAGGACGAAGAGGAAGAACCAGGTCAAAACGCGGGCTCGCGGATACAAGATGAAGTAAGCACCCATCACGCCAGCGATCGCTCCGCTCGCGCCCAGCGTCGGGACGTTCGAATATGGGTTGAGGACCACCTGGGTAGCCATAGCAGTAAGCCCACTCAACAGATAAAAGAGAAGATATCTGAAGTGTCCCAGATGATCCTCGATGTTGTCGCCGAAGATGTACAAAGCCCACATGTTGCTGATGACATGCATCCAGTCAACGTGCAGGAACATGGACGTGAAGAAGGGAAGCACCATCGCAAGTGGCGAGTACTTCGGTGAGCCGGAGAGGAATAAACTCACCTGTGAAGGCACGACGGCGAACTGGTACTGAACGGCTTGGAGACTGGCCGGATCTGACATTCCCAGTGTCCACTCAAAAAAGAAAATCACCAGGTTCAGCCCAATTAGAAAATACGTGACGTAGGGAGTGCTGAAGCGGGGCTGATCGTCTCTAAGGGGGAACATGGAGGATTATCGTAATTTGGTACTCTGTAATCTAACAGGTTGCTGAAAGGGTCAGGTTCCAAGCTTTGAGGTTCCGAGCTTTGAAAGGGTGTGGCTTCAGCCGCACCGTAAGATGCAAAAAACAACCGCGGCTTTACAGATTGCCGAAAAACTTACTTCGCAGCCGGGAGGTGACCTCAGTGGCTGAAGCCACGGTTGATTTTGCGGTACTTACGGCGCGGCTCGAAGCCGCGCCCTTTCAGAACAGAAGCGCAATCGAGTTTTTCAGCAAACTGTTTAGCCGCTGAGGTGAGATGCGCTCAGCCCAAGTGAGTTTTCACCTTCCTCCTTAAGACCTGATTCCAGCACTCGTGAGCTTTTTAGAACTTATCAAATCTCCTTCATGAACGGCGTCCTCATCATCGATAAGCCCGCGGGATTCACCTCGCACGACGTGGTCAATCGCGTTCGCCGCATCCTCGGCCAACGCTCGGTCGGCCACCTCGGTACACTCGACCCGCTCGCCACCGGAGTCTTACCCCTCGTAACCGGCAGCCTCACCCGCCTGGCGCAGTTCTACACCGCCTCTGAGAAGACCTACGAAGGCGTAATCCGCTTCGGCTTCGCCACCGACACGTATGATTCTGAAGGCGAGGCCACCGGTCCTGCTCAGGCCGTAAGCCTCACCCTCACCCAGATTGAAGAAGTCGCGGCCCGCTTCCGCGGCGTGATCGAACAGATTCCGCCTCCATTTTCCGCCAAGAAGATTCAGGGCGTCCCTGCTTACAAACTGGCCCGCAAGAAAAAAGATGTGGAACTAGCGCCCGTGAAGGTTGAGATCAAAGAGTTCTGCATTCTCAATGTCGAATCAGATCAGGCGCATTTCCGTGCCCACGTCACCTCCGGAACCTACATGCGCTCTGTTGCCCACGACATGGGACAACAGCTGGGTTGCGGAGCCCATCTCGAGTCGCTGCGTCGTACCGCAGTCGCCGAGTTCAAGATTGCCGACGCTCACACTCTGGACCAGCTTGCAGAAGCTGCCGCGAAGGGAAGCGCCGAGGACCTTTTCATCCATCCCAGAACGCTGCTCCCGCAACTACCGTCAGTGACGGCCGACGAACCCACCGCAGCCGCCATCCGCAGCGGACGAGCCGTAAACCTCCCCGAACTCTCCCGCGCCCGCCAGGTCAAAGTGTTCAGCGGACAAAAAGAGCTGGTCGCCATCGCCACTCGCATCGCCGGAACGCTCTTCCATCCCAAGATCGTGCTGTGCGGGGGAGACACTCCCTTCGACAAGCTCAGGGCAGGCTCTGTCCGCCGCTTTTGATACGGAGATTCAAACATCGCTAACTAAGAGCACCGCATCCATCATCCAGACCGTACAGAAGTAGTGCCGCCGTCCCGGCGACTGCCGGGTGTAAGAAAGTTTTGCCGAGAACTAATCAACGCGCGCCGTCCGCACCCCAGCCTTGACGTTCCGGGCAATGGCTTTTACTGTGACAAGTAACGCATCCCCATGAAACTTTCCGTGGTCATGCCCGTATACAACGAGCGAGCCACCCTGCGCGACGTGGTCGGCAGAGTTCTCGCCGTGCCGTTGGATGTCGAACTTATCTGCGTGGATGACGGTTCGCACGACGGCTCCCGCGAAATCCTGGGCGAACTGCAGGCCCAGCATCCTCAGATTAGAGTCCTCCTTCAACCGAAGAATATTGGAAAGGGTGCCGCCTTGCGTCGCGGCATCCAGGAATCGACCGGAGACTTCGTCGTCATCCAGGACGCCGACCTCGAATACGATCCCGCCGAATATCCCTTGCTGCTCAACCCGCTGATTCAGGGCAAGGCCGACGTGGTTTATGGATCCCGATTCCTGGGAAGCGGCCCGCACCGCGTGCTCTACTTCTGGCATTCCGTGGGAAACTCGCTTCTCACGTTGCTCTCCAACGCCCTGACTAACATGAACATGACCGACATGGAAACCTGCTACAAGGTTTTCCGCCGCGAAGTCATTCAGTCGATCCCCATCGAGGAAAACCGCTTCGGCTTCGAGCCCGAAATCACGGTTAAAATTGCCAAGCGCCGCCTCCGCGTCTACGAAGTCGGCATCAGCTACTGGGGACGCACCTACGAAGAGGGAAAGAAGATCGGCTGGAAAGACGGCGTCCGCGCCCTGTGGTGCCTGCTCAAGTACACCCTGAAGGAACCGCGTCTGAGCCCCAGGCCCGAGCCGCAAACGCAGGGAACTAAGTCCGCGCAGGAACCTCAGCGCACCGGTAACTTCCAGGCCTAATTTGTGAGCAGACGCTCTGGACCGCGCAGATTTAACGCCCTAATGTAATGTCCGATAACAGGTATTATGTAAACTTAAACGGAATCGGTGTTCCATTGTCTGGTTTCGCGGAGCTTCTGTGGGAATCGCTACCGGTGGGATGTTGACTCTACTGAGAGCTGACGGCTGAAAGCTGACAGCTGCCTCACCTACATCTTGTACTTCCCCAGATCCTCATCATTCAGCCCTTCGAGCCACTTCCGAAGCTCTTCGCTGGTCACCCGATCTGACATGTTCGCTGCCAGCTTTGAGTTCTTCAAAACCACATCATCCACGAAGATCGGACAATCCACGCGCAGCGCCAAAGCAAGCGCATCCGAAGGCCGTGAATCGATGCTGATCACATCGCCACTGCGCTCCAGCCAGATGACCGCGTAGAACGTATCTTCGCGCAGTTCCGTGACAACTACCTTGTGTACCTGCGTCTCCAGCCCGGTTAGGACGTTCTTGATGAGGTCATGCGTCATTGGCCGCGGCGTGCTGACTTTTTCCATCTCCAGCGCGATAGCGTTCGCCTCATAAACCCCCACCCAGATGGGCAAAACTGTATCGCCGGCAACATCTTTCAGGATCACGATAGGCGTATTCGTCACGGGATCCATCATCAGCCCCCGGATTGTCATTTCCACTTCCATCGTGACCTCCTGATTTTTCACTTATATCACCATTTGTCCGAGCAGGCTGTTGGGGAAAGTGCTGAGAATCGTCACCTCGGCGTACGTTCCTACCTTGGGAGGGGCATCATCGGGAGCGGTGAAATTGAGGGTCCTATTCTGCGAGGTCCGGCCGATCCATTGCCCCCGGGTCTGGTTGTGACCCTCAACCATTACCTCAGAAACCCTCCCTATCTGTCTCGGGTTTTGGGCGATCTGGATCTCACGCTGCTTCGACATAAGGATCTCCAGCCGCCGTGCCTTTTCCTGATCGGGGATGGCGTCCTCGAGTCCCAGCGCCGGAGTGTTCGGCCGCGGCGAATACTTGAACGTAAACACGCCGTCGTAGCCGACCTCCTCGAGCAGGTTCAAGGTTTGCTCGAAGTCTGCCTCGGTCTCGCCCGGGAAGCCCACGATCACATCCGTGGTAATGCTGATTTCGCGCTTGGCGGCTTTCATCCAGCCGATTCGTTCCAGATATTGTTCCTGCGTGTAGAGTCGCTGCATCGCATCGAGCACGCGATTCGATCCGCTCTGCACCGGCAGGTGGACATGATCGCACAGCGTCGGCGTGGCATCGATCGCCTCGACAATGTCGCGCCCAAAATCGCGCGGATGTGACGTCGTGAACCGGACGCGCCGGATGCCGGGCACTTCTGCTACCGCCGCAAGCAGTTCCGCGAAAGACTTCTTCCCTGCCGGATCCTGGTACGAGTTTACGTTCTGTCCCAAGAGTTGAATTTCCGAGTAGCCGAGATCGACCAACTGCCGCGCCTCCGCAAGCACCGAGTCCGACGTCCGGCTGCGCTCCTTGCCGCGCGTGAACGGCACCACGCAATAAGCGCAGAACTTGTCGCAGCCTTCGATGATCGTGATGTAACCGCGATAAGGATTGGTCCGCGCCGTGAATTCCGTCTCAAAACATTCGTCGGTCTGGCGGTCGTCGAGCCCGGTGGCGCGCTTCCCTGCTTCAATCTGCACCAGCATCTCGGGCAGATTTCGGTACGACGCCGAGCCACATACCAAAGAAACATGGGGCGCGCGCTCGAAAACTTTGTCGCCTTCCTGTTGCGCCACGCAGCCCAGCACTCCGAACTTCTTGCCCTGCGCCTGCAGCTTTTTGTAATCGGCGAGGCGATGGAAGACCTTCTGCTCGGCCTTGTCGCGGATAGAGCAGGTGTTATAGAGAATCAGGTCGGCTTGTTCTACCGTCTCCACCTGGCGATAGCCTTGCTGCACCAGCGTGCCGATCACCTTTTCCGAGTCATGCACGTTCATCTGGCAGCCAAAGGTTTCGAGGTAGAAGGTTTTTTGCAGATCCCCAGACATAGATGAAGCCAGTATAACGCGAGAGGCATCAGCTTTACCTTGACTGTTCCCCCGTTTTGGAGCAGAATCCGCCGCATAAGTCGGCGCTTCTACGAGCAGTTCTCCCAGGAAGCACGCCCGCTGAAGCGCAGCTTCGATTTCCCCCGAGTACAAAATCCGGTTACACAGACTGGATCGCACAGGCTGGCGGTGCCCCGATCCAGCGCGCCAATGGCGTGTCTCAATCTGAAGGAGGTTTCTATGAAGTTCCCAACGGGTATTAACGATAGCAGGGATATTTCTTCCCATTTAGACGGGACTCCTGCCGACATCTTTCGCCGACTGGGCGATGTGGTACAACTCGCCGGCAAGTATGGGCTGGCAACCGTGATATTTGCTTTTCCCGTAGTGATGGGGTGCTATGGCCTGTATTTTCTCTGGCTCGCGGTCAGCACCCCTGAGGTCAACATGGGCAAGGCCATAGTCGGGATGTTCACGACCCTGGCTGGCCCAGGTCTGACTATCCTCCTGCTTTACGTTTTCACGTGGTTGGAGTTGTGGGAAAAATTGCTTCAACGAAAAGGAGGAAAAACTCACGCCAAGGCTGCTTGAGTAGGCGGCGTCCGATCACCTTTGATCTTGACTCTGCTCGTCCGCCCTGCACGAAAAAATCATTGGAGCGGGCGGAGCACGTGTGGGAGACTGTCTCACGGAAACTACCATGCGAACTCTGCAAATCTTGAGCGGGATTGCGGTGCTGCTGCTGGCGCTGCACTTTATCCACGTGCTGCACCATTTCTTTGTGGAATCACCGCACGACAGCCCGGTGTTTTGGGCCGGGATGGTGACCGCCGTGGTGGTGGAAGTCCTCGCGTTTGTTGGAGGATTCATGTTGCTGCGGCGTAGCCGGTGAGTGCGTGGGGAGGCACTCCTTTCGACACGCTCAGGGCAGGCTTTGTCCGCCGCTCCTGACTCTGATCCTAAATTTGACTTGCTCCGGCTCGCTCTCACCCTTCGCCGTACAAAGGAAAGTCAACATCAACGGGGGCGGGGCGAGGGCGCCGGCCCCTCATCCTCACATTTGAGCGATCAACCCAAAAGAAGCAACACGGATCAATGCGAAAAGAAAATCAAATTCAACGGCGACGGACAGGAGTGTCCGTCCCACACAAGTCGAGGAATGCCTGATGGATGCGGGTGTCGTCCGAGAGCTCGGGATGAAACGTTGCCGCCATGACTCTTCCCTGCCGCACTGCGACGGGATCGGTTCCTTCGGTGGCGATCACGTCAACGCCCTCTCCCACGCGCTCGATTTTCGGGGCGCGAATGAACACCATTTCAATTGCTGAGCCGGCGGGCTTCCCTTCCCCCTTCTGCCCTTCCAGGAACTTGCCTTCCCTGATCGAGCTGTCGATCTGGCGTCCATAGGCGTTGCGGCGGATGCGGATATCGATGGCGCCGAGCCCGGCCTGCTTTGGATTTTCTACTTCGCTGGCCAGCAAGATCGCGCCGGCGCACGTGCCGAACGTGGGCTTCAGATGAACAAACTGCCTCAGCTTCTCGAAACCGGCCTCGCCCAGAAGCTTGAGAAACGTTCCCGACTCGCCGCCGGGGATTACCAGCCCGTCGATCTCGTCGAACTGCTCGGGCTTTTTGACGAGCAGAACCTCGGCGCCCAGCTCTTCGAGCCGTTTGCGGTGAGCGTCGAAATCGCCCTGCAGGGCTAGAACGCCAATCTTCATGCTCACTTGATTTTACTGGATGGAGCTTCCCGAGAACGGAATCGCTGAGGATGAAGGAGGAGGAGCCGTGTGCCGGGTGCCCCATGTCTCGCCGCTTTTTGCGAGACATGGGAGAGGCTCAAGAGAGGGGCGCCCCTTGCGAGCCTACGCACGTCCTACCGACGCTAACTCTTGTGACTGCTTCCCCGGAGCCAGCGCGACCAGGGCCCCACCGATGATGCTAAACACAGCCGCGGCGACCAGCAGACCAGTGCGTTCGTTCGCAAGGTGGATTGCCATGACCGCCATAACAGCGCCATGAGCAAAACTCGACCATGCTGCGAAAGCGATCACGCTGCGATTCGCCGAGGGGTTACGTGCTGCCAGCAGCAGGAAAATCCCGAGCGTGACATAGAGGCTAAGCATCATCGGCAAAGCGTCCTCCTTATTCGCCTGCCAACCACTCCATACAGACGTCAGCAGGGGATAAACGCCAGCCGAAAAGATCAATCCCACCACCACCAATAAAATCTTCAGCGCCCGTTCGCGGTTCATGGTGCCCTCCTGCTGAATCACGGAATTGTGACAAACGACATGCGCGATTCCCTCAGATGCCGGCGTACCAGGAGTAGCCGGCTCCCGGCGAGCCCGAGCCCAGGCCGTCGCCGATATTTTTCATCGTATCCGTGACCGCAATGCGCGAAAGATATTTCAGGCTCTTGTACCCGAGCTGGCGCGCCACTTTCAGACGTACCGGAGCGCCGTGATCGAGAGGAATCTCCACTCCGTTCATGCCGTAAGCCAGAAATGTTTGCGGATGCAGCGCGTCGGGAATGTCGAGGCTGTCCCACCACTTGTCGAAGGTGAAGAAGAAGACCCACTTCGCCTGCGGCTGCACACCGACGGAGTGCAACACATCCGAGAGCCGGGCGCCTCTCCACTCTGCAATGAATGACCATCCCTCTTCGCAGGCCTGATGGGTGATCTGGGTGTGTGAAGGAAAGCGTTTCAGATCGGCGAGGGAAAACGATGACGGGCGATCCACCAACCCATCAATCGTCAGCTTCCAGTCGGCAAAGCCTCCGGCCAGCAGGCGCTGGTAGTCGTCGACTTCGGGATGCTTGCCATTCACCGGAATCACTTTCGAAATCTGACTGCGGTCAAATTCCCGCGCGAGCGAATGGCCAGACGTCAAGATTCGATGGGCCGCGTAGGTAAGAGTCTCCCCGACGCCGTAGATGCCGCCATGGTCGGGCGGAACAAGGTTGTAGCGCTTAGCAAGGTAAGCCGCGACTCCCAGACCGGACGCGCCGGCCGCAGCCGCCAGTCCGGTCGTGATCAGTTTGCGACGCGTGAGCAGCTCACTCATGAGCCCTCCTCTTCGCTTTGGGATGGCTTGCTACGAGACAGGGCTGCGAGGCGACCCGTTATTATGGGCCAGGTCCGCGCCGCGAAACCAGCTCGAAAAACCATGCCCACGTGGACCAGAACAAAAAGAACAATCGCGATGGTAGTGAAGAAATGAATCGTGCGCGCCGACTGCTGGCCGCCCAACACCGTTGCCAGCCAGGGAAAAACTGACGTCACCGCCGGAGACATGGCAAGTCCCGTCCAGATGATCAGCGGAAAGAGCACAAACACCACACCCAGGTAAGCCAACCGCTGCACCACGTTGTAGCTGAGCGCTTCTTCCTCCGTAGGCCGAGTGAGCCGCAGGTGGCGGGAGATCAAACGCCACGACACGCTATCACGTGTGGGCAGCAAGTTTTTGCGAAAGTGCCGGCTGAAAAGTCCAAAGAGCGCGTAGAACAGCCCGGTCAGCACGCAGATCCACGCAAACGTGAAATGCAGGTAACGGCCGGGGCCGCGGATCGGCACATCCAATACGAACGGTAGCGGCAAATCGATCAGAGACGGCCCTTCCCTTGCGCCGGTCTCACCCCAGTAAAGGCGCGGGTGCGCCAGGAGAATGGCGATCCCACTCAAAAATAAAACGAAGACACTGACTGCCGTGATCCAGTGCGTGATGCGAACCACCGCCGAATGCCGCGGAGAAGTCGAAACATCCGCGTCAGCAATCGGGAGTTCCCGGAGTTGTGCAGCTTCCGCCATGGGTATTGCGGCGGATGTTAGCACGGGCCTGTGGGAGATAGCTACAGTGGCAGCGCACTGGGAAAGCGCGTCTGGAAATCCAGCAGGCCGATCCAATCGGGCGTGACGGTAACGCGAATCATCGATGAGACCATCTGCCCAAGCTGTGCCACCCAGGCTTTGCCCTGCTCAGGTCCAAAGTAGCGCTCGGCAGCCATGGCATATTCGGGCACGATTCCTTCCACGGTTTCCAGACGCGCCGTGCCGCGAACCAGAAGCACCTTGTGGGGAAATACATTGTCGTCGATGGTGAGGGAGACTCTAGGATTCCTGGCAAGAGCCTTCAGCTTGGGCGCCTTGGGGGGCGTACCCATGACGAAGTCGTGTCCATTCCAGTGAAACCAGATGGGAATCACCCGCGGCGTGCCATCGGTAGCGATATAAGCGAGGCGGGCGGGAATTTTTGATGCGAGCAACTCCTGCGCGGCGGGATGCTGCAGCAGGCCAAGATCCCCTTGTTTGACGGGCATGATTCGCTCCCTTGCGGCCAACAGGATAAGCCGAGTCACGGAGTTGGCGCCAGAAGTATAACTCTGGAGCTCGCGTCGAAATCAAAATCCTCACGGGTTTTTGAATGGAATAGATTCGAGCTTTGGCACCCCCGGCGGCTTCGATCACTTTCGCGGACACACCACGCACCGCACCGGCAACTGTTCGCATCGGCATCGTTTGGGGATATCTTTTCTGCCCCGCGCCTTTACCACACACGCCAACATCATTCGAGCAGAAGTTGCCCCGCTCTCCGCTTTTCGGAGAGCCTGCCCTAAGGGCAAGCCGAAGGGGTGGGGATTCCCGCTGCCGACGCCATCCCATCTTGATTTTGACTTTGGTTTTGTGCCGAGGGACTACGATTCGCGGCATTGCCTCCGGGCGAAGCAGACCCGAAATAGGTCAAGCTCCAACAGCGCCGGCAGCAGGAATCCCCGGCCTTCGAACCCCGCGAAGAACCTGCCCTGAGCTTAGCCGAAGGGCCGGGGCAGCGTCAGTCGTGGTGGTTTTCACGGAAGAGATAAGGACGGGCCAGCCCGCCCTTGGTAATTAGAAAGGCCCATGGCTCATCCTGCATTCTCCCGAAGATCTTTGCGTTCGGCCTCATAGCTCTTGATATTGGCACAAAATCTTATCCCAAGGTCGCTGAGCCTCGCATTATCCTCGCGAATCTGTGCTAGATTGCCCGACATAACGATAGGTGTGATGAGACCTTGCTCCACCAACGCGCGCTCATTCCGTTCCACGAGGGCGGACAGCCCATGCCCCGCCTTGTCCGCAATCATTACCCGCCAGTTGCTAGCATTGCCGGATTGATAATCCCGTTTCCAGCCTCCAGATTCGTAGGACCGATAGATGGCTCGCAATAGCAGAAGCTCCCCGGAAACCAGGCGTTTCGCAATCTGGAAGAGCTGGTACGCCAGTATGCTCTCTGCATCCGTAGAATTGATGTCGTTCGCGGCGAGAAGCATCGCTTTCATCGCCTTGAGACGATCCGCATCGACCGGGTTTGAGTCGATCTCTTGAAGAAGTTCAACCCATGATTGGTAACCGGACGCCCTGCCAGAGAAGTCGTTGGGAATTCTCCCTGCTTTCTTCCACGCAGAAACTTCACTCCAAAGATCGCTCAACGCCTCGATTGCCATCGCGGTCCACGCCACCTTGGGGCCGGCTAGGACATACCTGGGCACGCCCGATTGGAGAAGCTTGCCAATGTAAGCGGTAGCCTCACTTCGCGATCTGGACCATATTCGCTCGATGACCCTCGGGTTTTCCAGATGAGCGACGTCTGCGTAGTCACGATCTGCCAGCACATAACTCGGATCCGGACGATCGACACGTTTATCGGAGGTGTCGTCCATATCGCCCTACCAACCTCGAGTCTGCAGCATCTGCGCCTCATCCATCCCGGCGACGGCCAGGCCCTTCATCGCTCCCGCCAGATCCTCGCTGACTTCAAGTAACACTTTAGGGTCGTTGAAGTGCGTGGCGGCTTTGACGATGGCGCGGGCTCGCTTCTCGGCTTCGGCGGGATCGGCGAAGGTGGTGGAATCTTTCATGAAGATGCCGCTGCCTACGAAGACGGCTTCGGCGCCTAGCTGCATGACCAGCGAGGCGTCGGCGGGGGTGGCGATGCCTCCGGCGGAGAAATTTGGGACGGGGAGCTTCCCTGCCTTGGCAACGATTCGCACCAACTCGTACGGAGCCTGATGCTCTTTGGCTTTGGCGTAGAGTTCTTCTTCGCTGAGGACGGTGAGTATCTTCATCTCCTGCACGATCTGGCGCATGTGCTTGACGGCGTGGACTACGTCTCCGGTCCCGGCCTCCCCCTTGGTGCGGATCATGCATGCGCCTTCGGCAATGCGGCGGAGAGCTTCCCCAAGATTGCGCGCCCCGCAGACGAATGGAACCTTGAAGGCGTGCTTGTCGACGTGATGCGCTTCGTCGGCGGGAGTGAGGACTTCGGATTCGTCAACGTAGTCGACGCCAAGTTCCTGGAGAATCTGCGCCTCCGCAAAATGACCAATGCGACACTTGGCCATGACCGGGATCGAAACGGCGGCCATGATCTCCCGAATCTTCTTGGGCGAGGCCATGCGGGCTACGCCGCCCTCAGCGCGAATCTGAGCGGGGACGCGCTCCAGCGCCATCACGGCCACGGCCCCGGCCTTCTCGGCGATGACAGCCTGCTCGGCGTTAGTCACGTCCATAATTACGCCGCCCTTTAGCATTTCGGCTAGGCCGGTCTTGAGGCGGAGGGAGGTTGAACTGCCGTTGTTTTGGGACATGGGAATCTCTTTTCTGGGAGCCAGCTTTCA
>WNEZ01000841.1_pt1 | contig 32218 bp, 30 predicted proteins | sample 5400521 | NCBI WGS metagenome assembly WNEZ01 (sample SAMN13153339, study PRJNA577476) | soil metagenome | isolation source: 120 cm saprolite under Douglas fir tree site 2 hole 1 replicate 1 | place: USA:California | collected 2015-04-18 | reverse complement strand
CGTTGCGGGCCTGAAATAGTCGAAGGTCTTCATGCCGAGCGCCTCTGGTCCGCCTCGATGAGGCTTTGTTGCACGTCCAGCACCGCGTCGGTGATCCCGGAATAAGCCCCGCATCGGCAGAGGTTTCCGCTCATACCTTCGCGCACGCGCTCAGGATCATCGCCGGCTTGCCCTTCCCCGATCAGGCCGATCGCGCTCATGATCTGGCCCGGCGTACAGAACCCGCACTGGAAGCCGTCATGCGCGATGAAGGCGGCCTGGACCGGATGCAGTTGGTCCCCGCGAGAAACCCCTTCGATCGTGAGGATGTCGGCGCCGTCGTGGCTGAGCGCCAAAGCCAGGCACGAATTGATCCGTCCGCCGTCGACCAGGATCGTACAGGCGCCGCATTGGCCGCGGTCGCATCCCTTCTTGGTTCCTGTGAGATGGAGACGCTCTCGCAGGAGATCGAGCAGCGTGACGCGCGGGTCTCCCAGCTCGACGTCCCGTCGCACCCCGTTAACGGTGAGGCTGATGGAGAGGTTCATGCAGTGCTCCGGTCAATGCTATGGTGAAACTGCATCGCGGCCGCCGGGATTTGATCGACGGGCACGTGCAAGTTCGGTGCTGATCGGCATATACGGAGGCATCCTCCGTTTTGCAAGAGAAGAAGTTTTGCAAGACGAGGACAACCAGAGCATGATCCGGAAAATGGAAATTGATTTTGACAAAAGATCATGTTCAAACAAAGAGATGAGATGATGGTCCAATTCAATCTAACCGGATCGTGATCCAAAATAATCGGATGGCAGATCAGTCCGCAGCCACTGTTCGCAGGCCCCGCGCCGATGCGGTGCGCAACCGCGAGCGCGTCCTGGAGGCCGCGAAGGCTGTGTTCAGCGCCGGTGGTCCGGACGCGAGCCTCGAGGCTGTGGCAAAACGGGCCGGCGTCGGCATCGGGACGCTTTACCGCCACTTCCCGACCCGCGAGGCCTTGTTCGAGGCAGTCTATCGACGCGAGGTGCAGCAGCTCGGCGACCTGGCGGAACAGTTGAAGAGCGAGGCCGAGCCGGTCGACGCCTTGCGCCGTTGGCTGCGATCCAATGTCGAATTTGTTGCCACCAAGAAGGGCATGTCGGCGGCGCTGGCGCTTGCCGTGCATGGCTCGTCGGAACTCTACGCCTATTCGTTCGATCGATTGACAAAGGCGGTTGGCGCCTTGCTGGACCGCGCGGTCGCGGCTGGCGAGATACGCTCCGATATCAGCCCCGAAGACCTGCTGCGGGCGCTCGTCGGCATGTGCTATATGCACGACCAGCCCGGCTGGCAGAAGAGCGTGCTGCGGCTGCTCGATGTCTTCGTCGACGGCCTTCGCGTGCAAGCCAACGTCGACAGAGAGACGACGTTGGTGCCGCGCCGCCGCGACGCCACAGCGAGGCTAAAGGGAAAGCCTGGGCGGACCGGATCTCGCAAGAGCCGCAAGTAGATATCGGGCAACGGTGATACGGAGCCGAGGTCAGTACCGTCGCCAAAACCAAGTCGACGGTCTGTCCGTTTGATCCGCTTGATCGGCGTTGCGCGCGGCCAGCGCCCTGATCAACGATCCCTTGACGCTCGAGACGTGTTCGCGCATCAGCCATTCGGCGCGCCAGGGTTCGCCTGCGATGATCGCTTCATGAATGCGGTGATGATCGTCGTGGCGGCGGCGCACGTCACGATGCTCGAAGGCGACGATGTTGCGGCTCGACGATACCGGGACGCGATGGCAGGTCCGGATCATCTCGCCGAGCATGCGGTTGCGCGAGGCGGCCAGCACCGTGTCATGGAAATCGCCGTTGATGCCGCGATAGATCGTCAGATCGCCGGCTTCGAACGAGCCTCGCTCCAATAGCCTGTCGCCGGCGGCGAGGCTGCGTTCGATGACAGCCTTCGCTTCTGAAGGCTGCTCAGTTGCGAAATTTAACCCGATTGATGCGAGCGGCGCCGTTGTGACGTCAAGTGTGCGGATTGGTCGACGCACTCACTGAGGAGACCATGGACAAGTCTAAGATTGTTAACCACACGGTCTATGTCATAATCGATCGTCTTGAGCCGCTCGATGAAAATACCGGTCATTGCCACGCTGAGCTTTGCGCGGGTTTTTCCATCGTGGCTGATCTTCCGATCGAGGCGTTCGAGGTGCGCCCGCTCACGAGCTTCCGCCACGGGGCAATCCAGCATGCTCGCCAGTTCTTCGTAGGTCATCCAGATCTGAGGCATGGCTGTCCCTTGGAGGATTTGATAGATGCTGCTTGCGCGAAGCCGAGGCGTGCTGTTCTTGGTACAGATCTTGGCACAAACATTTTAAGTTTGAGTTAGTGGAGTGTCTGTGGCCAATAGGGCAGCCGCCTCCACGAAAATTGACGGTGGCAAGGCGACTTCCCGGATTTTCGATTCTTGCAAGCGAGCCGACGCTGCTATCCGGAATGCGCCGCAAGTTGGAGTGGGCGGCGGCGAAATCTGTGCTAGAAGAGCGATTCCGAAAATCAGGAGCACCGAGTGGCTAAAAAAGCGAAGAAAACTGTCTTGCGCCGCGAATATACACGAGCGGATGTGAAAGAGTTGCGGGCACACTCGAAGGCGAAAACGCCGGTCGCCAAGATTGCAAAGCTCACAAAGCGTACCGAAGGATCGCTGCGACAGAAGGCGCTCAAGCTTGGAATCAGGCTGGGTCATCGGCGCTAGCGGACAAAAAAGCCCTGAAGGGCTAAGTCGTTATGGGGTCGTCTTCATCTTCCGAATAGTAAGGTGACAGGTGCCCGCCCGGTACCTGGGCAGATCCTTCCCCGGAAGATCTTGCCCGCGGCCTTGGGCACGATGCCCGCTTTATCGCACTGTCGGAATAAAATTTATCGCACTGTCGGAATAAAAAATGTCTGTCGGAAATAGGACCGAAACGCCTCCATCACCGGGGTGAAGTGGGCGTTGCGCCGCCACGCCAGGCCGACGTCCATGGGAGGGATCGGATTACGTGGCACGATTGTTTCGATGCGCTTTCCCTCGAGCGACCAGGGCCGGAGCACCATGTCCGAGAGAATCGTGACGCCCAGCCCGTTGGCAACCATCGATCTTACGGCCTCTACCGAGGAGGTGCGTAGCGTCACCGACGGCTGATAGGGCGTGTTGCTCCAATATTTGAGCGAGGTATGCGCGGCTTCGTCGACCGTCAGCATCACATAGGGCTGTTCGGATATCTCCTTCAGGCCGACCGAGCTTTCGGACAGCAGTGGATGTTTTGAAGGAACCCAGAGACGCCGTCTCGAACTGAGCAGCGTTTCGGTCGACAAGTCCGGGTTGAGGACGTTGGACGTCAGGAGAACTGCGATGTCATAGCGGTTCGCGAGCAGGCCTTCCTCAATCGCCTCGCGGTTCAGCTCAAACAGCTGAATATCGAGCTTGGGCAGGCCGCGTTTCATCTTCTCGAGGTGATTGGGAAGAAAATAGCCGATCACGGTGTAAGTCGCAGCGACGGAAAGGCGCCCCTCGAGATCGTTTGCGGGGATGCTCGGACTGGTCGCCTCCGCCACCTTGTTGATAATGTCATAGGCGTGAAAGAGGAATTGCTGCCCCGCCGGCGTCAGCTCCATGCCTTGCTGCGACCGGGTGAACAAGTCCGCGCCGATCGTGCGCTCGATCTGCTGTATCGCCGTGGTGATCGCCGATTGTGAAATCGCGAGGTCCAACGCGGCCTGCGAAACCTGACCGTGCTCGGCGGTCGATACGAAGTAGCGGATTTGCCGGAGGCTGATCGACATCACGTTTCCTTCTGTTTTTCAAATGCCGGGACCAGAAAAGCACGGTGGATAAGATCGCTGCCCCTTTGCGGAGCAGGGACTGCTTCACAACTGAGCAACGCGATGGGCATTTTCATCAGTCCCCAAAAGCTTTTTACAATTCAAGTGAAATGGTGACGCGGCGCGCGAAAGCGGTTTGGCGCGCGAACGAGGGTTGGAATGGCGGTCACGATCGTCGACATTAATTGCGATATGGGCGAAGCCTTTGGCCGGTGGCGCCTCGGCGACGCCGACGATTCCGAGCTTATGAAGCTGATCAGCTCGGCCAACATCGCCGCCGGCTTCCACGCCGGCGATCCGAACCTGATGGATACGACCGTTCGGCTAGCCGCACAGCACGGCGTCGGTGTCGGCGTCCATCCCGGCTATCACGACCTGCAAGGTTTTGGCCGGCGCAAGGTCAATGGAAGCGGCGACGAGATTATCAACGACATGATCTATCAGGTCGGGGCGCTGCGCGAGTTCGCGCGCCGGCACGGCGCCTCGCTCCAGCACGTCAAGCCGCACGGCGCGCTCTATATGGAGCTTGCGGTCAACGAGGCGCTGTCGAAGGCCTTTGTCGAGTTCATGCGCGCGCTTGCGCCGGACGCTTTTATCTTCTGCATGAGCGTCTCCGAGACCTATCGCATCGCCCGCGAGGCCGGCCACCCCGTGATCCGGGAGTTTTATGCCGATCGCGACTACGACCGTTCCGGGTCAATCGTCTTCACGCGCGGCGCCGGCAAGCTCGATCCGCGCACCATTGCCGACAAGGTCGTGCGGGCCTGCCGCGAGGGCCGGGTGCGCACGGTCGAGGGCGACGACATCGACATCGAATTCGATTCGATCTGCTTTCACTCGGATACGCCCGGCTCGCTTGAAATCGGCAGAACCATGCGCGCAGCGCTCGTCGCCAATGGCGTGCGGATCGCGCCGCCGTCCGAGGTACTGGCTCGGCGCGCTGAAGCCTTCAGGAAACCGCAATGAGCAAACTCGAAATCAAGTCGCCGCTGCCCGGCATGTTCTATCGCCGGCCTTCGCCGGAGGCCCCGCCGTTTCGGAACGACGGCGATCCCGTGACGGCCGATGACGTCATTGGGCTGGTCGAGGTGATGAAGTCGTTCCATGAGGTCAAGGCGGGTGTTGCCGGCAAGGCGATCCGATTTCTGGTCGAGGACGCCGACGCGATCATGGCCGGGCAGACGCTGGCGGAGGTCGATGCGTGAATATCCGCTCGGTCCTCATCGCCAACCGAGGAGAGATCGCCGTCCGCATCATCAAGGCGGCCAAGGCGCTTGGACTGCGCACGGTGCAGGTCTACAGCCAGGCGGATGCGAAGTCGCTTGCCGTCAGGCTTGCCGACGAGGCGATCGAGATTGGACCGCCGGCGGCGAGGAAATCCTATCTGAACGTCGATGCGATACTTGCCGCGGCCGCCGCGGCGGGAGTCGATGCCGTTCATCCCGGTTATGGATTCCTGTCCGAAAATGGTGACTTCGCCGACGCGGTCGTGGCAGCGGGCATGATCTTCGTCGGCCCCTCCGGCGCCGCCATCCGCCTTCTCGGCGACAAGGTCGCGGCACGGCAGGTCGCGGCAATGGCCGGTGTGCCGACGGTTCCAGGCAGTGACGGCCGCGTGTTGGATCTTATCGAGGCCCGGGCGATCGTCTCTAAAATTGGCTTTCCCGTCATGATCAAGGCCGCGGCAGGCGGCGGCGGACGCGGCATCCGCATCGCGCAGGATTTCGACGAGTTCGATCGCCAGTTTCCGCAGGCCGCGGCGGAAGCCACCGCCGCTTTCGGCGACGGCGGTCTCTATCTCGAGAAAGTCATCGAGAAGGCGCGGCATGTCGAGGTGCAGATCCTCGGCGACGGCACAAATTTCGTCCATTGTTTTGAGCGCGAATGTTCGCTGCAGCGCCGCCGCCAAAAGGTCTGGGAAGAAGCGCCGGCGGTGGGGCTTCCTGCCGGCGTGCGGGAAAAACTCTGCGCGAGCGCCGTCGCGCTCGCCCGCTCGGTCGGCTATCAGGGCGCCGGAACGGTCGAATATCTCTATGACGAGGCGACGAAGGCCTTCTACTTCATCGAAGTCAACACGCGGATCCAGGTCGAGCATCCCGTTACCGAGATGGTCACCGGCCTCGACCTCGTCCAGGAGATGCTGCGGATCGCCGGCGGCCTGCCGCTTTCGGTTGGCCAGGACGAGATCGCGATCAGGGGTCACGCGATCGAATGCCGCATCAATGCGGAGGATCCTGATCGGAATTTCATGCCATGGCCCGGCGTCGTCGAAAAACTCGAGACACCTTCCGGCGACGGCATACGCTTCGACACGCTGCTGTTCGACGGCTATGAGGTGCCCCCGTTCTACGACTCGCTGCTCGGCAAACTGATTGTGCATGGCGCGAACAGAACCGATTGCCTTGCAAGACTTCGCGCGGCGCTGCGCAGCCTCAAGATCGTCGGCATCCCGACCACCTTGCCGCTCCACACAGCGCTCGCCCTCGATCCCGATGTCGTGGCCGGCCGCTTCCACACGCGCTTTCTCGAGCAATGGCTGGAGGCCCGGTTCGCCGCACCTGCCAGTGTCAAAGAGGTGGTCTGATGAGCAACCGCTACTCATTTGGAGGCGACGAGCATCTTTTCGTCGAGTGCGATGAAAGCATGTCGCTTGAGGCTTTCTTCAAGAGCCTGTCGATGACCAGCGCGGTGCGCGAAAGCCGCATCGCCGGGGTGACCGAGATCTGCCCGGCCAACGCCTCGTTCCAGATCAAGTTCGATCCCGACGTCATCAAGCCCGACGATCTCTTGCGCGAGGTTACGGCCATCGAAGGCGCGGCCGAAAAAACCGAGCCGGTGATCAAGACCCGCATCATCGAGATTCCGGTGTTCTATCAGGATCCCTGGACCCACGAGACCCTGATGCGCTTTCGTGAGCGCCATCAGGATCCCAAGGCGACCGATCTCGAATATGCCGCGCAAGTCAACGGGCTTTCCGGGGTAGACGCGTTCATCGCGGCCCACAGCGGCTCGCCCTGGTTCGTCTCGATGGTTGGATTCGTGGCCGGGCTGCCCTTCTTGTACCAGATGGTCGACCGCCCGAGGCAGCTGCAAGTCCCGAAATATCTGCGGCCGCGCACCGACACGCCAAAGCTCACGATCGGTCATGGCGGCTGTTTTTCCTGCATCTACTCGGTGCGTGGCGCCGGCGGTTATCAGATGTTCGGCATCACCCCGATGCCGATCTTCGATGCCGAGCAGAAGATCAGTTATCTCAGAGACTTCATGGTGTTCTTTCGCCCTGGCGACATCGTCAAGTTCAAGCCGATCGGCCGCGATGACTATGACCGCGCGGTTGAGGACGTGGCGGCCGGAACCTTCGCGCCGACCATCCGCAGTGTCACCTTCGACCTCAGGGAATTCCAGAAAGACATCGACGGCTGCAACGCCAAGCTGGAGGGCGCGCTCGATGACCGTTAAGGTGCTCAATCCCGGCTTGTCGACCACGGTGCAGGATCTTGGACGGCCCGGCTATTTCCATCTTGGCATCCCGATCGGAGGCGCGATGGATCGCCTGGCGCTGCGTGCCGCCAACCTGCTGGTCGGCAATGACGAGGGTGCCGCCGGCCTAGAGGCCGTATTCATCGGCCCCGAACTGGAGTTCACGCTGGATGCGGTCGTTGCGGTGACCGGCGCTGAAATGCCGATCAAGATCGACGGCGCCGAGAAGCCATCCTGGACCGCGCTGCGGATCAAGGCCGGGCAGATCCTGAGCTTCGGCTATTTGCAGAAGGGCGCTCGTATCTACATTGCGATTTCCGGTGGCCTTGATGTGCCGCTCGCACTCGGAAGCCGTTCGACCTATCCGATCGGCGCGCTCGGCGGCTACAAAGGCCGCGCGATCGCAAAGTCCGACGAACTGCCGGTGGGAACGGTTGCTTTTGCCGGGGAGGGCCGGACCATTCCGGAGCGATTGCGGCGAATGCCGGCAATGCCCGCGGAGTTGCGGGTGCTGCCGGGTCTTTATTGGCATAGGGTGGTCGAGGAATCCCAGCAGGGATTCTTCGACGATCCCTGGAAGGTCGCGCCCGAGGCCGACCGGATGGGCTATCGCTTCCGGGGTGGCCGGCCACTGAAGTTCGTCGAGCGCGAACAGCCTTTCGGCGCGGGCTCGGACCCTTCCAACATCGTCGACGCCTGCTATCCCTATGGTTCGATCCAGGTGCCGGGCGGCACCGAGCCGATCATCTTGCACCGCGACGCGGTGTCGGGCGGCGGCTACTTCATGCTGGGAACGGTTATTTCCGCCGACATGGACCTGATCGGGCAGCTTCAGCCAAACACGCCGACCCGTTTCGTCAAGGTCGACATGCAACAAGCATTGGCGGCGCGGCGCGATCGCCAAGGTGTCATGCAAAGCATCCGCGACATCCTGGTTTGAGCGGGATGTCCTGTCCCGCCGCTTCAATCCAGTCGCGTCAGATAGCGCGCGACCGATTGCGGCTCGGACAGCACCGCGACGATTTTAAGCTGGGCGATGCTGCGGCGCTCGGAGGCCGCCAGATGCGCATCCAGCATCGCGGCCGCCGCCGGGATCGCATCCTGGAGCAACAGTTCGACGATCAAGCGATGCTCCGTGACCGCTTCGCGGTCGCTTGGCAGACCGAGTTGCCGAAGGGCGCGCTCGGCGGCAAGGACCGGGAGAAGATTGTGCCGGATCTGCTCGCGCAGGCGCCGGTTGGGCGTTGCGAACACGCAGGTGTCGATCAACAGCGTCTCGAAGGCTTCGAGATCGCGCGCCAGTGGATCGTTCAAGTGATCGGCATCGAAGGCCGCTTCGGCCTGGCGGAAGCGGTCGAAGACGGCGGCAAGGCGCGTGCGGTCGAGCAGCGGCGCCGCACTTGTCAGGGCTTGCGGCTCGAGGATCCTGCGCAGCGCGAAATGTTCGCGAATCGACTGGGCGGTGAGCGGCTCGGCGATCCAATGCGAGCTTTGGTTTTTTATGACAAGGCCGCGTTGCTCCAGTCGCCCCAGCACGTCGCGCACGACCGTCCGGCTCACCCTGAAATGCGTGGCGAGTTCGGCTTCGATCAGGCGATAACGCCCGAACACGAGACAGGCGGCGACATCGTGCTCGACGATCTCATAAATGCGCTCCCAGGACGCGCGACTCTGCAAGGCGTCGTCGATGGCTTTGGGGATGCGCAGGCCGATGCCCTGAAGATCCAACCTGATCGGCTCCAGCACCTCGCCGGGCTTCGCCACCATGAAGCCGCGTCCCCTGAAGCGCCGGACCATGCCCTGCTCTTCCAGGCGTTGCAGCGCCGTCTGCACCGGCGCGCGACTGGTCTGCATCAGCGCGGCGATCGGTCCTTCAAGCAGCACCAGGCCACGCGGAATGAGACCTCCGAGAATGTTCTGACGCAGCACCTCCTCAACCATCTCGTAGCGCCGCGAAGCCGGGCGAGGGTTCGCGGGACGTTTCATCGGTTGTTTCCCCGCCGCGAGAGGATCATTTCGAGGCCTTAAGCCCTGGCATAAGAGGTGAGAACACGCGTAATTTAATGAGCTTTGAGCACGATATCCATTATTAACAAGCTAATTTCTGCTTTTGCCGTAATTTTTCGGCTGATCAGCAGCCTGGTCGCCTTGCTCCGTCCCGCATCATCGGATCTGTCAGCTCTTCGGTTTCGTCGGAATTTGCCAATTTGCCGTCACATTCGGGCGTTATCGGACATGCTCCATGTTGGTTGGAGTCATGACGAGGAAAATGCCAAGTCGCAGCAAATCTTCTCACCACAATGCTCAAAAAATTTGCTTGAACACAAAAGACAATTCTCTAGGCTGAGAACGACGGAAGGCATGTCCGACGTTCCGGCTGCGGCTTCCCGCCACCCCGCGTATCGGTAGTTCGAGGAGTGTGTTTGTGGTCACCGGGGTTCTGCATATTGCCGGCCTGACCAAGCGCTATGCCACGACGGTCGCGCTCGACAACATCAACCTCGACATTCCCGGCAACTGCTATGTGTCCCTGCTCGGCGCCAGTGGTTCGGGCAAGACGTCGCTGTTGCGAATCATCGCGGGTTTCGAGCAGCCCGACGCGGGGGCGATCGTCTTCGCCGGCCGCCAGATGGTCGGCACGCCCACCTACAGCCGCGGCATCGGCTTCGTGTTCCAGAATTTTGCGTTGTTTCCGCATCTGTCGGTATATGCAAACATCGCCTTCGGTCTTGAGAACCGCGCCGAAGGCGCTCCTCTCGGGGCAAGCGAGGTGCGCGACCGGGTTCGCGCCATGATCGATCTGGTCGGTCTCGCCGGTCTGGAATCGCGCGGGGTCCACCAGATATCCGGCGGGCAGCGGCAACGCGTGGCGCTGGCACGAACGCTCGTCACCGAACCGCGCCTGGTCCTGCTCGACGAGCCCCTCGGCGCGCTGGACGCCAATCTTCGCATGCGAATGCGCGGTGAATTGCGCCGGATACGCAGCCGGTTGGGCGTCACATTTCTGCATGTCACGGGAAGCGAAGCGGAGGCGCTCGCCATGGGCGACCGGGTCGTCGTGCTGGATCGTGGCCGCGTCGATCAGTTCGACGCTCCCGACGTGGTATTCAACCAGCCCGCTTCGCCGCGCGTCGCGAAATCCTTGAATTGCTACAATCTGTTTCGCGGCGAAATCGACGCCGGCCTGTTCATCACCGAAGATCATCGTTTCAGGCTAGGCGGCTCGAGAACGAGCAGCGCCGATACGTCCTACGCGATACGACAGGACATGATCGCGATACGCGAAGGCGAGGCGACCAACGAGCCCGATGAAGAGAGCATCAGCGCCCGCTACCTTGCCAGCGAATATACCGGCTCGGCGTTCATGTACTTTTTCCAGTTGCACAGCGGATCGATCGTCGAGGTGGAAAACCATCTCAGTCATCGCGCGATGCAGAATCTGGATGTCAATGCGGACTACACGCTGACTTGGAAAACAGAGAGTGCGCTTGTTTTCGGATGATTAGCCTTTGCTCAATTCGAGCGGATGGATCCAGGGATGACGGTTCTCTTGCACGCCGCGATCGATAAACCCAGCCTGCCCGTCGCGGGCAGGCGCGGCTTGAGCCGTGTGGCTTATTGGTTGATCGCTCCGGGCGTGTTGTGGATGACGCTGTTCCTCGTCGTTCCCATCCTCATGATCGTCTACGTGTCGTTCTGGACGCAAACCACGTTCAAGATCGAGCCGATCCTGACCACCCGCAGCTGGGCGGCGTTTTTTGCCAGCGACACCTATATCGGCGCGCTCTGGACCACCGTTCGGATCTGGCTGATCGTGCTGTTCACGACCTTGCTGGTCGGCTACCCCACCGCGCTCTTTGTCGGCCTGTTCGTCAAAAACAAGACGCTGTCGACCGCGCTGCTGGTGCTTTGCGTGATCCCGTTCTGGACCTCGTTTTTGATCCGCGTCCTCGCCTGGCGGCCGATGCTCGGCAAGGAGGGCGCCATCAACATCATCCTGCAAATGCTTCACATCACATCCGCGCCGATCGACGCGCTGCTGTTCACGGAACTATCCGTGATCATCGGGATGACGCAGATCTACTGTGTCTTCATGGTTGGCCCGATCGCGTTCATGTTGGGAAGAATCGATCCGAACGTGATCGAAGCGGCACGGGATCTGGGCGCGAGTTTCGGCCTGATATTCCGCACCATCATTCTGCCGCTGAGCATGCCCGGCGTCATCGTCGGGTCGATCTTCGTGTCCGTAATGGTGCTGGGGGAATTCGCGACCGCGTCCGCGCTGTCGGGCCGCAAGGTGAACATGCTCGGCAACATTATCGTCACTCAGGTCGGCTCGCTCAAATGGGCCTTTGCTTCCGTGGTCGGGGTCATCCTGACGATCCTGATGGGGATTGTCATCGCGGGCCTGCTGCGCATCGTCGATCTCAAGCGGGAGCTTTGAGGTCATGCAGGCCACATTCATCAAACCCGTTTTGGCAGTCTACGTCGCTCTGTTTCTCGTATTTCTTTACGGTCCCTTCCTTGTGCTTGCGATCCTGTCGTTTCAGACAGGTCCGAACGGCGGTCCGCAATTTCCGATCATCGAATGGTCGACCTATTGGTACCGCGATATCTTCGGCCTGGCGCCGCCATCGCGCATCGCGCCGTTGCCGATCAGGGATTCCCTCATACGGTCGTTGCTGCTGGCGATGATGACAATGGTCGTGTCGACGGTGCTCGGCGTGATGTCGGCCCAGGCCTTTCGCACCCATTTCAAGGGATCAGGCGTCATCTTCTATCTCATTGTCCTTGGCATGATGGTGCCGGGCGTTCTCGTCGGTCTGGGCCTTGCTTTGGTCGCGAACATCCTGGGTATCGACCGGACCTGGTGGGGAACGGCTTTCGTTCTGCATGTCGTCTATACCTTCCCGTTTGCGTTTCTGGTCATGCTCGCGATCTTCAATCGCTTCGATGCCTCGGTTGAAGAAGCCTCCTGGTCGCTGGGCGTCTCGCCGATCAGGACATTTCAGAAGGTCACGTTTCCCCTGATTTTTCCGGGCGTGCTGTCCGCGATGCTGTTCGCATTCACACTTTCCTACGATGAATTTTCGCGGACGTTGTTTTCATCCGGACCGGATCTGACCTTGCCGCTGGCGATCTACGGCACGTTCTCGATCGAGATTCATCCGAACATTTTCGCGTTTGGTGTTTTGACGACGCTGTTCTCCTTCGCCTTGCTCGCGGTTTACGCGATCCTCATGACGCTTTCGGTCCGCCGCGCCAGGCGGATCGCCATTCAGGAGGAAAGCTGATGGCGCAGGAAGTCGCGATTGTGACGGGCGCCGGCTCGGGAATTGGCCGCGCTGTCGCGCATCGGCTGGCCAGGGATGGCATGGCCGTCGTCGTCAACGACGTGTCAGGCGAGCGTGCGCAATTGGTGGCCCAGGAGATCTGTGCCAGCAATTGCCTTGCCAAGGCGATCGCCGGCGACGTCTCGCGCGAGGACGATGTTGCGGCGATCACAGCGTTCGCCCGGGCGGCGTTCGGCGATTGCAGCGTCCTGGTCAACAATGCGGGCATCGTGCATCAGGCCAGATTTGTCGATCTGACGGCTGCCGATTTTGACCGGATGTTCGCCGTTCACGTTCGCGGCGCATTCCTGTGCACGCGCGCCGTTCTGCCGGCGATGCTCGCGAAAGAGCGAGGCATCGTCATCAATGTCGCGTCGCAACTCGGACAGATCGGCGGCGTCGAGCTCGTTCACTACAGCGCCGCCAAGGCCGCGATCATCGGGATGACGAAATCGCTCGCGCGCGAGGTGAGCGCGCAGGGCGTGCGGGTCAATGCCGTGGCGCCGGGGCCCATCAACACGCCGCTGGTCATGGCGCTGTCGAAGGATTGGCGCGAGGCCAAGGCGAAGGAGCTTCCGCTCGGCCGCTTCGGCGAGCCCGACGAAGTCGCCGCGACCGTCTCATTTCTCGCCTCGCCGGAGGCCAGTCTTTATGTTGGACAGACTCTGGGGCCAAATTCCGGGGACGTGATGCTATGACCGACGGCAAGATCGCTTCGACCAAACCGACCGTTTTGATCACCGGCAGCGGCATCGGGATCGGCAGAGCCACGGCGTTCGCCTTCGGCAAAGCCGGCTATCATGTCGTGGTAACCGATGTGCTGGAGCAGGAGGGGCGGGCGGTCGCCGCCGACATCGCCTCGGCGGGTGGTTCGGCGGAATTCCATTTGCTGAATGTTCGATCCACGGCTGATGTCGATCGTTTGGTTCAGGATTTGTGCGCCCGGTTTGGCGCGCTGGATTGCGTCGTCGCCAATGCCGGAATTGCGCACAAGGTCCTGCTCGAAGACCTGTCGGACGAAAAATGGGATGAAACGTTCGATATCGATCTCAAGGGAATGCTCAGGGTTATCCGCTCAGCACTTCCCGGCATGAAAGCCCGCAAGGCGGGCGCGATCATTTGTATTTCGTCGATCATGGGCGTCGCCTATGGCTGGGACGAGCATGTGCATTATTCGTCGGCCAAGGCCGGTGTCGTCGGGCTGATCCGCGGCCTCGCCGTCGAACTTGCGCGAAACGGGATCCGGGTGAACGGCATCGCGCCCGGTTACATCCGGACCGCTCAGCTTCTGTCCGAGAAGCATTCGCTCGGACCTGCCGGCGCCGAGAAGGCCGGCGAATTCATTCCAATGGGACGTATCGGCGAACCGGATGAAATCGCCGATGTGATTCTGTTCCTGGCATCCTCGGCGGCTCGTTACATGACGGGCCAAACCCTGGTGGTCGACGGCGGTCTCCTGGTCGGCAGGTATTAGGCCAGAGGCTCAAGACGACCGTTTTGGCGAACGATTGAAACTGTTCAGATGGAGGTAATCCAATGGTTGACAAGCTCGAACTCACGCGACGCAAATTGTTCCAGGGCTCGGCCGGCGCGATCGCGCTTGCGCTCGGTGGCGGCACGCCCTTTGTCTCGTCGCGGACCGCTTATGCGGCCGCTTCCGATGTCGCGAAGCAACAGCTGCGCACGATAGGCCTCTCCGTGACCGTTCAGGATCGCATCCTGGCGGACTACAAGGCTGTTTCCGGCGTCGGCTCGACCGCCGGCACGGCGGCGACTTTCCCGGACGCGCAGACCAAGATCCTTTCGGGTTCGAAGGATTTCGATTGTTGGGAAACCATTGGCGAACGATTGCCCGCGGTGACCCAGACCAACAAGATCGAGCCGATCCCGGCCGCTTCGCTCAAGAACTGGGCGAATATTCGCGACACGTTCACCAAGTCGGAAGCGAAGTTCGACAAGAAGGCGCAGATCACCGGCCAGATCTGGGCCGACGACGCGCAGACCAAGTTGTGGATGGTTCCGGCCGTCTATAATTACGATTCCATCGGCTACAATCCTTCGGTGCTGAGCGATGAGGAAGCCAACAGCTGGACCGCCATCTTTGACAAGAAGTGGAAAGGCAAATCGGGTCTCAACACCGATCCTTTGATTGCGCTCGGCCAGGCCATCATGGCGATGAACACGCTCGGCCTGTCTGACGTCAAGAACCCGGGCAATGCGTCGAAAAAACAGATCGAAGACGCCATGAAGTTCCTGGTCTCGAAGAAGAAGGAAGGCCAGTTCCGGGCGCTCTGGGGTGACTTCGGCGAACTCGTGAATTTGATGGCATCGGGCGAAATGGTCGTCTGCGACGCCTGGCAGCCCGCCGTGATGGCGGTCAAGGCGCAGGGCAAGCCCGCGAAATATGCCGTTCCAAAGGAAGGCTATCGCGCCTGGTCGATCGGGCCGTCCATGATCGTCGGCTCTCCGAACCAGGAGGCGGTCTACGCCTATGCCGATTATTGGTTGTCCGGAACGCCCGGCATCATCGTCTCGGAGCAAGGCTATTATTCGCCATCGACCAACATCAAGAACGCCATGCCGGCTGACAAATATGCCTTCTGGTATGAGGGCAAGCCCTGGAAGGGCAAGAGCGAGAACGGCATCAAGGAGGGCGACCTTCGCGATGGGGGTTCGCTGGAAACGCGCGCCGCCAACGTCGCCTACTGGCATCAGTGGCCGGACGAATACGACCTCGTGATCCAGAAATGGGACGAGTTCCTCAGCGCCTGAGCCGAACCATGGCGGGTCGGCGCGCTCTGCGCCGGCCCTTCCTCTCTTGTCGCGTGATCGCATCGTATGGAATGGGCCATTCGTGGATTTTGATCTTCAGCTCAGACATGTCCGCAAAGTCTATGAGAACGGGACGCCCGCGGTCGTGGATTTCAATCTCGATGTCAAGAAAGGCGAGTTCATCGCCTTTCTCGGACCGTCCGGCTGCGGCAAGACCACCACGCTGCGCATGATCGCGGGGTTTGAGGAAATTACCAGCGGCGACATCCTGATCAGGGGACGACGGATCAATAATGTGCCACCCGAGCGTCGGCCGACCTCGATGATCTTTCAGAACTACGCGCTGTTTCCACACATGTCAGTGCGCGGGAATGTCGGTTATGGCCTTGACGTCAAGGGCATGCCGAAGGCCGAACGTAACGCCAAGGTCGATGGCATCCTGGAAAAGTTCGGCCTGTCTGTCGTGGCGGATTCACTTACCCACAAACTGTCCGGCGGCCAGCGGCAACGCGTGGCGCTGGCACGGGGTCTCGTCGTCGAACCGGACATTCTGTTGCTGGACGAGCCGCTGGGCGCGCTTGACGCCAATCTGCGCAAGACCATTCAAGCTGAACTGAAGCTGCTGCAACGAAACCTCGGGATCACGTTTGTTTTCGTGACCCATGCGCAATCGGAAGCGCTGACGCTGTCCGATCGAATCGTGGTCATGAACCAGGGAAAGATCGAGCAGGTATCGAGCCCGCTGGATTTGTATACCAGGCCAAAGACGCCATTCGTCGCCCAGTTCGTCGGCCGCAATACGCTCATCGACGGCTCGTTGATCAAGGTCGAAGCCGACCGCGCGACGCTCTCGACGGCATTCGGCGAATTCGTCGGCACGCCGGACGATCGCGCGGCCGTGGGGCAAGCGGTCAAGATCGTCGTGCCTTCGGAGTCGCTCGAAATATATCCGTCGGCGGGAGGGATGCGCGAGGCGTTGGCCGGGCAATACCAGGGCAACGTGCTGCCCGGCGTGATGGAGCGGGCCGACGTCGTCGGTCACCTCGTGCAGATGGCGATTACGCTGGCCGGCGGCAGCACGGTCATTCTTGAAGCGCACGTCGATAAATATCGGCGCAACGATCTCGTTCCTTCATCCAGCGTGTGGATCGCCTGGCATCCACACAATGCAACCATCGTCGCGGCCTGAATGCCGCGGACCTAGCCGCAAAACCTCACGAAAGGAAAATCATATGGCGAAGGAAATTCTTGTCGGATTTGGTGTCGATGTCGATGCGGTGGCCGGATGGCTCGGTTCCTACGGCGGCGAGGATTCGCCGGACGATATTTCTCGCGGGCTTTTCGCCGGCGAGGTCGGCAGCGTCCGTGTGCTCCAACTGTTCGAACGCCTGGGCATCAAGACCACATGGTTCATTCCGGGCCACTCCATCGAGACGTTCCCGAAGCAAATGCAGGCGGTCGCGGACGCCGGCCATGAGATCGGCATTCACGGCTACAGCCACGAAAACCCGATCGCGATGACCCGCGAACAGGAAACCATCATCCTCGACAAATGCATCGATCTCGTGACCCGGCTGTCCGGCAAGCGGCCAACCGGCTATGTCGCGCCATGGTGGGAATTCTCCACCGTGACCAACGAACTTTTGCTCGAACGCGGCATCAAATACGATCATTCGCTGATGCATAATGATTTCCATCCCTATTACGTTCGGGTTGGCGACAGCTGGACCAAGATCGACTACTCGAAAAATCCATCGGCCTGGATGACTCCGCTCAAACGCGGCGTCGAGACCGATCTGATCGAGATCCCGGCGAATTGGTATCTCGATGACCTGCCGCCGATGATGTTCATCAAGAAGAGCCCGAACAGCCACGGCTTCGTCAATCCGCGGCATCTTGAGGAGATGTGGCGCGATCAGTTCGATTGGGTCTATCGCGAAAACGACTATGCCGTGTTCCCGATGACGATTCACCCTGACGTCTCGGGCCGGCCTCAGGTGCTCATGATGCTGGAGCGGCTCTACAAGCATATCGCCTCGCACCCCGGCGTGAGATTTGTTACCATGAACGAGATGGCAGACGATTTCGCCAGGCGTTCGCCGCGAAAGCAGTAGCGGCTTTCCAGGTGGTCAGGAGAGACGACCATGTGCTCGCTGTGCGGCAGCCTCGGAGGCAATGATCATTGGGCGGATGCGGCGGCGCGGGAAGGCGTCTACACGCGCAATGCCGATCCAGTTCGGCGCCGGCGCGAACGCGCGGATCGTGTCCGCCTCGCCAATCGCGTGCTGGCACTTTACGGTATGCGGCTTTCCGACTGGCAGGGCACATCCTTTCTGCTCTCGACGCTCACCGGGAAGAGCGAGATCGTCGAGGACCTTGGTCATCTCTGGCCGGCGGCGGAAAAGCTGTCCGGCCGAATTTGCGATCCCCTCGCGCCCGACCTTCTCGAAGCGCTGGATGCCGACCATGGTTGAGGACATTCCGGCCTTCACGCGGGTAACGCTGCTCACGGGGTTTCTGGGCTCGGGCAAGACGACGTTGCTGCGACGGCTTCTGGCCGATCCCGCCCTCAAGGACACCGCCGTGATCATCAATGAGCTCGGCGAAGTCGGGATCGACCACCTCCTCGTCGAGCGTCTGGACGACCAAATGGTGCTCTTGAGTTCGGGTTGCGTATGCTGCACCGTTCGCGGCGAACTGGCGACAACGATGCGCGATCTGCATTCCCGGCGCGAGCGGGGTCTCGTGCCGCCGTTCCGACGGCTGGTGATCGAAAGCACCGGACTTGCCGATCCATTTCCCGTTCTGTCGACGCTCAAGGCCGACCCGGTTCTGCGACACCACTTTCGCGCCGCCGGGGTCGTCACGACGGTCGACGCCGTCAACGGGTTCGGACAGCTCGACCGCTATATCGAATCGGTGCGTCAGGTGGCGGTCGCCGATGCGATCGTCCTGACCAAGAGCGATATTGCCGAGGAGGCCGTCACGGCACGGCTGGCCGCGCGGCTTGACGCCATCAATCCTTCCGCTCCGCGTCTGTCCGCCGCCGACGCTCCCCTGGACGCGGATGCTCTTTTGCAAGCTGGCGGAAGCGGCTGGTTCAAGGCCATCGCGGAGCCTTCGATGGCAATGGCCGCTCATGCGGGCGTTCGCGCCTTCTCGATCATCGTCGATGCGCCGCTCGATTGGACGGCTTTCGGGGTTTGGTTGACCATGCTGCTCAACCGCCATGGCGCGCGGATCCTGCGCGTCAAGGGGATCCTGGCGCTCGAGGGCGAAGAGCTGCCGGTCGCCGTCCATGGGGTGCAACATCTCGTGCATGCGCCGACCCATCTGAGCCGGTGGCCGAGCGAGGATCATCGGTCTCGATTAGTCTTTATCGTGGAAGGGATCGAGCCTGACTTGGTTCGACGCTCTTTCTCGATATTCAATCGTCTGAACATGTCGGTCGCCGCGTAACGATCTCCCGGCGGCTTCCTCAAAAACTCCGATCGTCGCGAGCCGCCAATGTCCATGCCGAAAGCCGGGGCGCCGGAATCCCCCGCGCTGCATCTTCAGGGACGACCGGTCCTGCGCGTGCTCGGGACCGAGATCACGCTGCTTGAGTCCATTCGCCTCCACGCCGAAGCCGATCTCGGCATCACGCTGGTGTTCGAGAATCTGGATTTCATCAGCGCCCAGCGCAAGGCCGCGATCCAGCCGGAGACCTATGACGTCTACGACCAGTGCTTCCACAATCTCGATATTGTCTGGTTCTGGCGCGCCATTCAGTCGATCGACCTCAAGCGGATCGTGCGCTGGAACGAAGTCAGCGATCTCACCAAGACGGGACGCATTCATTCCGGCGCCGCCATCGGCCGCGGCGATGCGCCGGTCACCAAGTTGTTCGCCCAGCCGAACCGCTCGCTCGGCTCCGCGCCTTCCGGGCGCATCAGCATGCTGCCGACGGTGCACAATCTCGACTCGTTCGCCTACAACGCCGGTCTCGTCAACGGCCATCTGGAGCCGAGCGCCTCCTGGGGCGCGCTGCTCGACGATCGCTGGGCCGGCCGGGTCGCCCTGGTCGATGAGCCCGCCATCGGCGTGTTCGATGCAGCGCTCGCGGCGCAGGCCAGAGGCGAAGTGCATTTCGACGATATCGGCAACATGTCGACGGCGGAAATCGACTGCCTGATCGAGTTTCTCGCGGAGCGAAAGCGCGCCGGCTATTTCTGCGGCTTCTGGACGACCGCGAGCGAAGCCGCCGATTTGATGCTGTCCGGGCAATCGATCATGCAGAGCATGTGGTCACCGGGAGTAAGCCTGCTGCGCCGGCGTGATTTTCCCGTTCGCGAGGCGGTGCCGCAGGAAGGATATCGGGCCTGGCACGGCGGCCTTTGCCTGGCGCGCCATCTGAGCGGTCGCACGCTCGATATCGCCTATGAGTATCTCAATTGGTGGCTCGACGGGTGGGCCGGCGCGGTGGTGGCGCGGCAGGGCTACTACATGTCGATCCCCGAGAGGGTTCGCCAACACCTTTCTTTGGCCGAATGGAATTACTGGTATGAGGGCGAGCCGGCGGCGGAGGACTTGCCCGGCCCCGACGGCGAACGGACCATCGGCCGCGGCGAGGTCCGAAGCGGGGGCGCCTATCGGCAGCGCGCCAGCCGCATCGCGGTTTGGAACACCACGATGGACGAGCACAATTACCTCGTCAGACGCTGGGCCCAGCTTGTCGGCTCATCCGCGAAAGCGCCGCTGCACTAGAGCGCGAACCGGTCAGGCGGGCGCAATGCTGGCGGGCATGGCAGGCAAGCGGTAGTGTCGAGCTCGAACACGCACGGATCCGATGCAGAAATTCTCAGCGCTTTCCCTGTTTCGCGGCGGTCTTGATGGCCATGCCAAATGGCAACGGCAATGGCGTTCGCCCGAACCGAGGCCGCACTACGACGTGGTCATCATCGGCGGCGGCGGTCATGGTCTTGCGACAGCCTATTATCTGGCGGAACGATACGGCATATCGAACGTCGCGGTGGTGGAGCGTGGCTGGCTCGGCGGCGGCAACACCGGACGCAATACCACGATCATCCGCTCGAACTACCTGTTCGACGAAAGCGCCAGAATTTACGAACATGCACTGAAATTGTGGGAGGGCCTTTCGCAGGCGCTCAACTACAACGTGATGTATTCGCCGCGCGGCGTTTTGATGCTGGCGCACACCGTCCATGACGTCCAGAGCTCCAGGCGACACGTCCATGCCAATCGCCTGAACGGTATCGACAATGAATGGTTGTCGCCGCAGCAGTGCAAGGACTTCTGCCCGCCGCTGAATGTGGGCGGCGCCATGCGCTATCCTATTTTGGGCGGCGCTTTGCAGCGGCGAGGCGGAACGGCGCGACATGACGCCGTGGCGTGGGGATATGCCAGAGCCGCGGACGCGCGCGGCGTCGATATCCTCGAGAATTGCGAGGTAACGGGGATACGGCGTGGCGCCTCCGGCGCGGTCGAAGGCGTCGAGACGTCCCGCGGCTTTATTGCAGCGAGAAAAATCGGGATCGTTGCCGCCGGCAATACCAGCATGGTGGCGAATATGGCAGGCATCAGATTGCCGCTCGAGAGTTTTCCGTTGCAGGCGCTGGTCTCCGAGCCGGTCAAGCCGGCGCTTCCTTGCGTGGTGATGTCCAACACCATCCACGCCTACATTTCGCAATCGGACAAGGGCGAGATGGTGATCGGTGCCGGCACGGATGCCTACACATCCTATTCCCAGCGCGGCGCGCTCCACATCGCCAACCACACAATCGATGCGATCTGCGAACTCTTCCCGATGTTCCGGCGGCTGCGAATGTTGCGCAATTGGGGCGGTGTCGTCGACGTAACCCCGGACCGTTCCCCGATCATTGCCAAGACCCCTGTCGCCGGACTTTACCTGAACTGCGGATGGGGCACCGGGGGTTTCAAGGCCACGCCGGGCTCCGGCGATGTTTTTGCCTGGACCATCGCCAGGGACGAACCGCATCCGATCAATGCGCCGTTCAGCATCGAGCGTTTCCGGGACGGCGTCCTGATCGACGAAGCCGCCGCCGCCGCCGTAGCCCACTGAGCCGAGGTCGTCGCGATCATGCTGCTTATCTGCTGTCCATATTGCGGCCCCCGCTCGGAGCTTGAATTCGCCTATGGCGGCGAGGCCCATATCGCCCGTCCCGCCGATCCCATGAGCCTCGACGATGAGGCCTGGGCGAACTTCCTCTACATGCGAAGGAATCCGAAGGGAATGCATGCCGAACGCTGGCGGCACCTGCACGGTTGCGGTCGTTTCTTCAATGCGCGCCGTGACACCGTAACCGACACGATCGCGGCGACCTATCCGGCGGGCGAGCAGCCACCCGTTGCCGCGAGCAAAGAGACCAAGCGATGACCGCCGCGTATCGCCTCGAAGCGGGCGGGCGCATCGATCGCAGCCGGCCGGTTCGCTTCACGTTCGACGGAAAGCGCTACGATGGCTTTGCCGGGGATACGCTGGCGTCAGCGCTGATTGCCAACGGCATGCATCTGGTCGGGCGCTCATTCAAATATCACCGGCCGCGCGGCATCATGACGGCCGGATCGGAAGAGCCGAACGCGCTGGTCGGCGTCGGCGCCGATGCGGCGCGCTACACCCCCAATTTGCGTGCGACGCAGATTGAAATTCACGACGGTCTGGTGGCGGAAAGCCAGAACCGCTGGCCGTCGCTGAAGTTCGATGTCGGCGCGGCCAGCGAATCCGTCGCGTCGTTCTTGCCGGCCGGCTTCTACTACAAGACGTTCATGTGGCCGAAGGCGGCCTGGAACAGATTATACGAGCCGCTCATTCGGCGTGCCGCCGGGCTCGGCCGCGCGCCGGTCAGGCCCGATGCCGACCGCTATACGCAGGTCTTTGTCCATTGCGACGTGCTGGTCGTCGGCGCAGGGCCTGCCGGTCTCGCCGCGGCGCTGGCCGCGGCCAGGTCGGGCGCAAAAGTCATCGTCTGCGACGAGCAGGCCGAAATGGGCGGTTCGCTGTTGACCGAGACCACCGCCGTCATCGACGGCAAACCGGCAGCCGATTGGGTCATGACGACGCTCGGCGAATTGGCCTTAAGTCGCAACGTAACCCTGATGCCACGCACCACGGCTTTCGGCTGGTATCCGCACAATTTCCTCGGGCTGTGCCAGCGCGTCACCGACCATTGCGCCTCACCCGATCCGAAGCAGCCGCGCGAGCGGCTCTGGCAGGTGCGGGCAAAAGAAGTCGTGCTGGCCACCGGTGCGATCGAACGGCCCATGGTATTCCCCGACAATGATCGGCCGGGTGTGATGATGGCGGAAGCCGCCCGCGCTTACGCGAACCGGTACGGTGTCCGGCCCGGCGACAAGGCGTTGGTCTTTACCGCCTGCGATAGCGCCTATCGCGCCGCGATCGATCTGACGGCCGCCGGCGTTGCCATTGTCGCCATCGCGGATCTGAGGACCGCGCCCGGCAGCCTCTGGGTCAAGCGTGCCCGCGCAGCCGGGATCGACGTGCGTCCGTCGACCGTCGTCACGGCAACGCGCGGGCGCCTGCGCGTCAGGTCCGCAAGCCTCGCCCGCGCGGCTACCGGCGGAGGTCTTGGCAAGGCCGAGACCGTCGCGTGCGATCTGGTGCTGATGTCCGGCGGCTTTACGCCCAGCGTTCATCTGTTCTCGCAATCCCGCGGCAAGCTCGTCTACGACGACGCTTTGCAAGCTTATGTTCCGGGCACCTCCGTCGAACGCGAGCGGTCGGTCGGCGGATGTCGCGGCGTCTACGATCTGGAGAAGGTTTTGCATGATGGGTTTGCCGGCGGCATGAACGCGGCCGTGGCGGCGGGCGCGAACAAGACGATCGAGCACCGCTTCGCCGTCAAGTCTGACGATGTTGGAATCGCTAGTTTCATCGGCGCGACGCCTCACGGCCGAAACCCGTTGAAGACCCGTGCCTGGATCGATTTCCAGAACGACGTCACGGCGAAGGACATTGCGCTCGCCACCCGGGAGGGCTTTCGCTCCATCGAGCACGTCAAGCGCTATACCACCACGGGCATGGCGACGGACCAGGGCAAGACCTCGAACATGAACGCCCTTGGCGTGGTTTCCGATGCGCTGAACCTGCCGGTGCCCAGCATCGGCCTCACCACGTTCCGTCCGCCCTATACGCCAACCACGTTTGGCGTGTTCGCGGGACAGTCGCGCGGCGGCCTGTTCGATCCGGAACGCAAGACCTCGATCCACGGCTGGGCGGCGGAAAATGGCGCGGTTTTCGAGGACGTCAGCCTTTGGAAACGGGCGCGCTATTTTCCGCGCGCGGGCGAGGACATGCATGCCGCGGTGACGCGCGAATGCAAGGCGACGCGGCAGTCGGTCGGCATTTTCGATGCCTCGACGCTCGGCAAGATCGAAGTGGTAGGCAAGGACGCCGCCGAGTTCATGAATCGCATGTACACCAATGCGTGGACCACGCTCGAACCGGGCCGGCTGCGCTACGGCGTGATGCTGCGCGAGGACGGGTTTATCATGGATGACGGCGTTGTCGGCCGCATCGCGCCGGATCGATTCCATGTCACCACCACGACGGGTGGGGCCGCCCGGGTGCTGGCCATGATGGAGGACTACCTGCAGACCGAGTGGCCCGACCTGGAGGTCTGGCTGACGTCGACCACCGAGCAATGGGCTGTGATCGCGGTGCAGGGACCGAACGCCCGCAAGTTTCTGGAGCCGCTCGTGCAAGACATCGACCTTTCGCGGCAGGCGATGCCGCACATGAGCCTCCGCGAAGGCAAAATTTGCGGCGTGCCGACACGGCTGTTCCGGGTGTCCTTCACCGGCGAACTCGGCTTCGAAGTGAACATTCCCCAGGGATACGGCCGAGCGGTCTGGGAGGCCATCATCGGGGAGGGGCGATCCCATGGCATTACGCCCTACGGCACCGAGGCGATGCACGTGCTGCGCGCGGAGAAGGGCTACATCATTGTCGGCCAGGAAACCGACGGCACGGTGACGCCGGATGACGCGGGCCTCAATTGGGCAGTGGGTAAATCGAAAAAGGATTTCGTGGGAAAACGTTCGCTGGTCCGTCCGGCCATGACGCGAAGCGATCGCAAGCAACTGGTCGGCCTGCTCACGGTCGATCCGAAAACGCTGCTGGAAGAAGGCGCGCAGATCGTCGCCGATCCGGCCGAGCCGGTGCCGATGACCATGATCGGTCACGTGACGTCGTCCTGTTGGAGCGCCGCGCTGGATCGTTCGATCGCGCTCGCGCTGGTTCGTGGCGGACGCGCGCGCATCGGCGCGCGCCTGTCGCTGCCGATGCCGAGCGGCCCCATTGCGGTCGAGGTCGTTGCGCCTGTTTTCTACGACCCGAAGGGAGAGCGTCTCGATGCTTGATCTGTCCGCCCGACGATCGCATTCATTGGCCGAATTGGCCGGTAGCGCGGCGCACGTGCCGACGGCGATGCTTGCTGTGCTCCCTGACGCCGCGAAGCTGTCGTTCCGCGGCCGTCCCTCCTCGAACCCGGCGGCCGGCGAAGCATTCGGGGTGTCGTTTCCGCAGACGGCCTGCCGGTTTGCCGCGAACGGCAACCGCGCCGCATTCTGGCTCGGTCCGGACGAATGGCTGCTTCAGGCCACAGGCGAACAGGCTTCCGTGCTGTTCGCGGTCATGGAAGAGGCGCTGCTTGGCTATTCCTGTTCGCTCGTCGATGTCAGTCATCGGTCCGATGCTTTCGCCTTGTCGGGACGCATGAGCGACTATGTGCTCAACCACGGCTGTCCTCTCGACCTGTCGCATCAGGCCTTTCCGGTCGGCATGTGTACGCGGACGATTTTGGGTAAGGCGACGATCCTGCTGTCGCGGCCAGAACCCGACACGTTTCATATCGATGTCTGGCGTTCCTTCGCGCCCTATGTCTGGCTGTTGCTTGACGAGGCGCGCCGTGAGTTGGCCTGACGGCATCGTTAGGGTCAGGCGGATTTTGAGTACGAGGTAGCGAGCATGTCGGACAGTTTGGCGCTGGGAAACACGCCATTGAGTTATGGGCCGAGCGCCGGCGAATCCGCGTTTACGACAAGGCCGGAAATCGTCGGCGCCTTCGGCGTCGTGGCGTCGACGCATTGGCTCGGGACCGCCGCCGGCATGCGTATCCTCGAGAAGGGGGGCAATGCCTTCGATGCCGCAGTTGCCATCGGCTTCGCGTTACAAGTGGTTGAGCCTCATTTGAACGGTTGTGGCGGTGAGGTGCCGATCATATTTCACGATGCGCGCGCTGGTCGGGCCCGGGTGCTTTGCGGACAAGGGGTTGCTCCCGCAGCCGCGTCGATCGAGCGTTTCGCGGAGCTCGACCTCGACATCATTCCCGGCAGCGGCTTCCTTCCGGCTTGCGTCCCAGGCTCGTTCGGAGCCTGGATGACGCTGCTTCGCGACTACGGCACCATGCATGTGGCCGACGTGCTTGAGACCGCGATCACTTACGCCCGTGACGGATACGTCATGTTGCCGAGAATTGCGGCGGCGATCGAGATGGTCGCGCCGCTGTTCCGAACCGAATGGCCGACGTCGGCTGAGCTCTATCTGCGAAACGGCGTTCCGTCGGCAGGAACATTGTTCACCAATCCGGCCCTCGCATCGACCTACGAGCGCATCGTTCTGATATCGCGGGATACGCCGGGCAACCGCGAGCAGAAGATCGAAGCCGCGCGCAAAGCCTTCTACGAGGGCTTTGTGGCGGAGGCGATCGACAAATTCGTTCGTACACCCGCGATGGATACGTCCGGTCGGCGTCATGCCGGCCTGCTGACGGGACAGGATTTATCGACGTGGCAGGCGACGTACGAAGAGCCGTTGTCGCTGAGCTACGGTGCATTCGAGGTCCTTAAACCCGGTCCCTGGACGCAGGGACCGGTATTGCTGCAACAGCTCGCGCTGTTGAAGGGTTTTGATCTTTCCGATCTCGATCCTGTGGGCGGCGAATTCGTTCACCTCGTGACCGAATGTTCGAAGCTCGCCTTCGCGGATCGCGAAAAATATTACGGCGATCCCGATTTTGTCGACGTCCCGATGGCGAGGTTGCTCAGCAGCGAATACGCCGATCAGCGCCGCCGTCTGGTCGGCAACACCGCATCGCTTGAATTCCGGCCCGGCTCGATCGCAGGCTACGGCCGTGAAGTCCCCTACGTCGTTGCCCGGACCGGCGAGCCGGCCGTGGCATTAGGCGCCGGCGAACCGACGGTCGGCCCGCGCGGATCGGTGCGCGGCGATACGGTGCACCTCGACGTGATCGACAGGCATGGCAATATCGTCTCCGCCACGCCGAGTGGCGGCTGGTTGCAAAGCTCGCCAGCGATCCCCGGACTGGGATTTGCGCTGGGTACGCGCGCGCAGATGTTCTGGCTGAAACCCGGCCTGGCGTCCTCGCTGGAGCCGCGCAAGCGACCGCGAACGACGCTTTCGGTATCCCTGCTCACCCGCGACGGTAAACCTTACGGCAGCTTTGGGACACCCGGCGGAGATCAGCAGGATCAGTGGAGCTCGGTGTTTTTTCTGCGCCATGCGCATCACCGCATGAACTTGCAGAGTGCGATCGACGCACCGATGTTCCACAATGACCACATGCCGAGTTCGTTCTTTCCCCGTCAGGCGAAGCCGGGCTCGCTGACGCTGGAATCGCGTTTCAGCGACGCCGTTCTGAAGGATCTGGTTGGCCGCGGACATCGGGTCGAGATCGTCGACGCCTGGTCTTTGGGAAGAATTTCGGCAGTCTCGAAGGACGGCCGCATCCTCAGGGCCGCCGCGAACCCGCGCTATATGCAGGGCTATGCGTTTGGCCGGTAAGCCATCGGTTCGAACAGGAAACGGCGATATTCGGCATCATCGGTCGTTCTGCCGTGTCGCGGCGACGAAGCGATCGAGGATATCGTCCAGGATCGGCATCGACGTTGCGAAGTTGAACCTGACAAACTGCGCGCAATCCGGATCAAACGTCTCGCCGGCACTAAATCCGATCCGCGCATTGTTGAGAAAAAACTGGAACGCCGGGGTCGAAAGCCTGAGTTTGCTGCAATCGAGCCAGGCGAGATAGGTCGCCTCCGGCGCATGGAAGCGGATTTCCGGCACTTCCGCCGCGAGCACATCCTTGACCCGGTTCCGCGCCTCGAGCAGATGCTCCATCACCGCGTCGAGCCAGGGCTGGCATTCGCTCCAGGCCGCGACCGTGGCGTCGACGCCGACGATATTGGCCGAACCTGTCAGTCTCTGCGGGATGCGTTTGTGAAACCGATGGCGCAAGTCTTCGGAGCCGAAGGCCATGAGCGCGCAGCGAAGGCCGGGAATATTGAAACTCTTGGTCGCCGAGTTGAGGGTAACGGTGCGGGCGGCAATTTCCGGCCCGAGCGATGCAAAGGGAATGTGCTGCAGCCCCGGGAACACCAGGTCGGAATGTATCTCATCTGAAATGACGACGAGATCGTGTTCGATGGCAAATCGGCCCAATGCGAGCAGTTCGTCACGGGAAAACACCCGCCCTGTCGGATTTTGCGGATTGCAGAGTATGAAGATACGGGTTCGCTTGTCGACCAGCTTTTCAAGCTCGTTCATGTCGAAGACGAAGCGGGTCCCGTCGTCGCGCATCGGCAGCGCAAGAAGCTCGCGTTCCGTCGAGCTGATGGCGTCGCGGAACGGCGGATAGTTCGGGGTTTGCAGTACGACGCCGTCGCCGGGATCGGAGAATGCCAGGATCGGCGCATAGGTGCCTTGCACCAGATCCGCGAGCGGCAGCACAAGATCGGGCGAGAGCTCCCATCCGAAGCGGGATTTCATCCGCTGGGCGAACGCACTGGCGACCAGCCGGTCCGGCTTTTCGCCGTTGCGCAACGCATAGCCATAGTCGCGGTCTCGGACGATCCGCTCAATCGCGGCCTGGATCGGGGCGGCAACCGAAAAATCCATGTCGGCGACAAAGGCCGGCAATATATCCGCATCGTACTGGTTCCATTTGGCGTTGCGGCGCGCCTGCAAAGCGGGCTGGTCGAGTTCAAAGCTGATCGTCTCTGTGCTGGTCATGATGTGGTTTCGCGACGCCTTTATGTGATTTGTTGGAGAGGTTTCCGCAGATTATGCGAGATGGCAAGCGACCGCACCGCCATCGTGCCGTGGTAGTCCTGAGCTGGCTCCGATCGTGGCGGGAATAAAGCTGGGGCTTTTTCTGGTCATGATCTCGGAAACGGTTGCGCCAATGATGGCGTCGGCGTCATAATTCGAAAACGCTTGGCAGGTTCTGACGGTCGACACCATGCAGGTCGGCCCTGGGTATGTCGGCCCGCCGGTCATCGCGATTGTCGGCATCGTCTGGCGGTCGCTGCCGATGAGATCGAGCCACGGCAATTTCGGCAGGGTCGCCCTGCTCGATATGGATTGCTCGCTGGTCCGCCATGCGCACCCGCATTGTCATGTCCTGTTCAAGGTGGCAGGCGCGGATACCCAATTCGTGGTCGGCAACCGCATTCATGCCCTGACCGATTCCGCCGCGGTGCTCGTCGACGGCTGGCAGCCGCATTCCTATGTTCACGATCCGGCGCGTCCACGGACGCTTATCCTTGCTCTGTATGTCGAACCTGGATGGCTGAAGGCCTTTCGGCCGGGATGGGCGGCAAGCGGCGCGCCCGGGTTTTTTGGAACTCCCCATGGCGAGGTATCGCCGGGCATCCGAAAACTCACGATGGATCTCGCGTCCGAGATGATGGCAGGTCCTGAATGCAGCGCCGAATATGAAGCGTTGTTGTCGGAATTGATGATCGCGGTGATCGAGCGCTTCACGCCCTGGAAGAGCTTTCCGAGATCGATCCGCGAATTGAACGTGTCGGCATGCGATCGGCGGATCAGGCGCGCGGCGGAATATATCCGTTCCAATGCCGGCGGCGAAGCCAGCATCGATACGCTGGCGAAAGAGGCTGGTCTCTCGCGCGCGCATTTCTTCAGGCTGTTCCAGTCGTCGATCGGCTTGCCGCCCAAAGTCTATCTCAACGTCGTGCGCATGGAACAGGCGGTGGAAGCCGTCTTTCATCGCCAAGTTCCCGTCGGCGAGGTCGGCGCACGCCTCGGATTTTCCGATCCCGCGCATTTCACCCGCTTCTTCCGCAATAATGCCGGCGTTTCCCCGAGTGAGTTCCGGCAAGTATCGCGCCTTGCGGGTTGAAGCCGCGTCGCAACCTAAAGAAAGAATGAGACGAATTGGCAAGTCGCGAGAGCGCAGGGTATGGTCGGTATTCTACTTTGCTGAAAACAGTCTCCCCACGCGTCGCCAAGGCGTGATTGGCAGGATGTTCTTCGGATGCTGCATGCAGCGGGCCCAGCAATAGCCGAGAGCAATGCGGCTCGCCCTTGGGTTGGCCAATCGATTCCGCGCGTTGAAGACGCCGCGTTGCTGACCGGCAATGGCCGCTTCATCGACGACCTCGGCGTTCGGCCGGGAACGCTGTACGCCGCGATCCTGCGCTCGCCGCACGCCCATGCGGAGATCCTCTCGATCGATGGCGAGGCCGCGCGGCGCGCAGACGGCGTTGTCGCGGTCCTGACCGGCGACGACATCAAGGTACTGACAACCAGCCTCGTCGTTGGCGTGAAGGCGAAGGTCGAATGCTGGCCGATCGCGGTCGGGCGGGTGCGGTATGTGGGCGAATCGGTCGCCGTCGTGGTCGCCTCCGACCGATACAAGGCCGAGGACGCGGTCGACTTGATCGACGTGCGGTACCGTGCGCTTCCCGCCAATGTCGACCCGCTTCAGGCGTTGTCGCCGGGCTCGCCCGTTATTCACGATGGCTTCGACGGCAACATCGCGAGCGACCGAACTTTCCGCTATGGCAATCCCGAGCGCGCATTTGCCGAGGCCGCATACCGGATTTCGATCGACATCCGCTACCCCCGCAATTCATGCACGCCGATCGAGACCTACGGCGTGATCGCCGACTACGACGCGTCCGAGGACGCCTTCGATATCCTCGCCAATTTCCAGGGCCCCTTCAGCATCCACGCCGTGATCTCGCGGGCGCTGAAAGTACCCGGCAATCGCGTGCGGCTGCGCACCCCGCCGGATTCCGGCGGCAGTTTTGGCGTCAAGCAGGGCGTGTTTCCCTACATCGTGCTGCTTGCCGCCGCATCGCGGGCGGTCGGACGTCCGGTCAAGTGGATCGAGGATCGTCTCGAGCACCTCACGGCCTCGGTATCCGCGACCAACCGCGCGACCACGCTCTCGGCCGCCGTCGCGGACGACGGCAGGATTTTGGCCCTCGGCTGGGATCAGGTGGAAGATTGCGGGGCGCATTTGCGCGCGCCGGAGCCGGCCACGCTTTACCGCATGCACGGCAATCTGACCGGCGCGTACGATATCCCCAACGTGGTGGTGAGAAATCGGGTCGTCGTCACCAACAAGACGCCCTCCGGCCTGAACCGCGGGTTTGGCGGGCCGCAGGTCTATTTCGCGCTGGAGCGGTTGATGCAGCGCATCGCCGTCGAGCTCAAACTCGATCCATTGGACGTGATCAAGCGAAACCTGGTGCCGGCCGACCGGTTTCCCTACCGGACGGCGACCGGCGCGCTCTTGGATTCCGGCGATTACCGAGAGGCGATTGCGCGCGGTGTCAAGGGAGGCGCTTTGGAAGAACTGAAGGCGCGCCGGGATGTCGCCCGGGCCGAAGGCAGGCTCTACGGCATCGGCTATGCGGCGGTGGTCGAGCCCAGCGTTTCGAACATGGGCTATATCACCACCGTATTGACGGCGGCCGAGCGAAAAAAAGCCGGGCCGAAAAACGGGGCGCAGGCCACGGCCACTGTGGCCCTCGACCCCGTTGGCAGCATTTCCGTTCACGTTGCGTCGGTGCCGCAAGGCCAGGGCCATCGGACCGTGCTGGCGCAAGTGGTGGCTGACGTCTTCGGCCTCACGCCTGCCGACGTCAGGGTCAATACCGAGATCGACACCGCCAAGGACGCCTGGTCGATCGCGTCAGGCAATTACGCAAGCCGCTTTGCCGCGGCGGTCGCCGGGACCGCCAAGCTCGCGGCCGAACGCATCGCGGCCCGCCTGGCGCGCGTCGCCGCAAGCCAGTTCAATACCGATGCGGACGACATCGTGTTCGCCGACGGCGCCGTGAGTTCCCGGCGCAACCCGGATAACAGGCTGGCGTTCTCGCGACTGGCCGCGCTGAGCCATTGGTCGCCGGGCACCTTGCCCGACGACGTCCAGCAGACGATCCGCGAGACCGTGTTCTGGACGCCGCCAGAGCTCACGCCGCCGGACGACGAAGACCGGATCAACGCGTCGCTTTGCTACGGATTCATTTTCGATTTCTGCGGTGTGGAAATCGATTCCACGACCCTGATGACGCGTATCGACCGCTATGTGACAATGCACGATTGCGGCACCATCCTTCACCCCGGAATGGTCGACGGACAAATCCGTGGCGGATTCGCGCAGGCCCTGGGTGCTGCGCTCTACGAAGAATACGCCTACGCCGCGGATGGCAGCTTTCTGACCGGGACTTTCGCCGACTATCTGCTGCCGACCACGGCTGAAGTCCCGGATCCCGCTATCCTTCACATGGAGACGCCGTCGCCGTTCACGCCGCTCGGATCGAAAGGCGTGGGCGAAGGCAACTGCATGTCGACGCCGGTCTGCATCGCCAACGCCGTCGCCGACGCGCTCGGCGTCAAGGATGTCGAGCTTCCGCTGGTTCCCGCCAAACTGGCCGACATCGTCCGCGGCGCCGAACCGCCGCCGCCCGCCGGGCGTCGTGCCGATATGCCGAAAGCCGCCAACGGCG
>WNEZ01003865.1_pt1 | contig 32262 bp, 28 predicted proteins | sample 5400521 | NCBI WGS metagenome assembly WNEZ01 (sample SAMN13153339, study PRJNA577476) | soil metagenome | isolation source: 120 cm saprolite under Douglas fir tree site 2 hole 1 replicate 1 | place: USA:California | collected 2015-04-18 | reverse complement strand
CTGAAACAAGGGCACGGCGCCAAAGCGCTTGCTGATGCCCTGTGCGTTGATGATTGGCGGCAAAGTCCCCCGGGTCCTTTATGGGTGTTCATTTGAGGATAGCAGAGCCAAACGGATCGAGAGATTGGGAGATCGCGAAGGCGAAACTAGGCCGCGATAAACAGAGACGAGCGCGAATGGCCGCGCTGAACTTCAAGAAAAACGCCGCCCACTATTCCCCGTAGAGTTAGTAGACAAGGCTGCCGCCATCGATGCTCATTTTCAGCAACAGGCCAAAGAGGCGGCGGACACCGGTGAACGCATAACGGATGGCGATCCTGAAGGTACAGAAAAAGATGATGGCCCTTTCGCGATCTGACAAAGCTCACACCGGCGATGCGCCAGACCTCGTATTTTGTTGCCGATCGGCCCAAAAATAATTGTCTGGTATCGGACACTAAGGTTATTTTTTTATGAATAGAGAACGCCGACGGCAGTAGTGTGGGCGTATACTTCGGCTGAGTAGAATTTCTGTTCCTGGGTAGCACCCAGTGATTGCAGGATGCCAGCGAGAGCTGGTCGAATAGCGGGCAAGGCCGCGGCCCTAAACTGCGGCCTTGTTCTTTCTGGCTCACGAGTTCTCGAGCGAAGAAACTCTTTTATCTTCCCGCCAGCTTTTCGCTTTCATCCCATAAGCGTCGCGCCGATTGCGCATCGCGCGCTTCAGGCGTAGGCGTTGCCACTTTGCATTTGTTGAAATAAAGGCCATTGGCATTCACAACGGATTCATCCTCTGAAGATGCCAGATGGATGATGGTTTCCGCGCCCTGTTCAGGAGTGAGCGCGAACAGCTTGGCAACCGCGAAGCCGATTCCCCAAACTCCGGTGACGCCGCTGCCGAACCTTGTGTTTACAAACCCAGGATGCAGACTGTTTGCAGTTACGCCGCTGCCCGCCCATCGCCGCGCCAGCTCGCTGGCATGAAGAATGTTACAGAGCTTGGTACGGCCGTAAACAGTAAATCCTCTATAGGAGCGGGAGGATTGCAGATCAGAAAAATCAAGCTTGTGTCCGCGATGCGCGTCAGACGCCGTGTTGATGAGTCGCGAAGGAGCCGAGGCCCGCAGCCGATCATATAAACGATTCGCCAGCACGAAGTAACTCATGTGGTTGAGAGCGAAGGTCAACTCCAGCCCATCAGAAGTGACCTGGCGGTGACCAAACATGGCGCCGGCGTTGTTAATGAGAACGTCAATGCGCGGTTCAGCTGCGGCAATCTCGTCGCCTACGCGCTTCATCTCACTCAGGCGAGAGAGATCAGCATAGTGAATGCTGTGATTGCCCGGTCCAAGCTGCCGGAGTTTGGCTATTGTCGCTTCACCCCGTTCGGGATCACGCGCCACCAGCACTATGTGCGCGCCCATAGCTGACAGCTTCTCAGCGGCAATCTGTCCAATGCCTGAAGTGCCGCCGGTAATCACCACGGTCTTTCCTTGCATAGATCTCTCCCTGGATGCGTGGTGGGAACCACAGCCAATGAGTTTAACAGCAGCACTGCGGCCGAGTTGGCCATGCGGTGCGGCTCCGCTGGTAGGCAGAGGGCGCCTGGATGTTCTAGAATCCTGGACCGGAACGCCTTGCCTCGCTCCCCATGCAGCCCCAGAGTTGATGGTCTTACAGCTTTTTCAGCAAGAACGTTCTCACAAAATTTCAGGAACCCGCAGCCCATGAACGCGTCTTTTCATCAGCACGTAGTTAAATGACACCACGCAAGGAGAAGTCATGAAATTGCCACCCCATGAAATTTCACACAATGCCCGGCGAGTGCTGCTGACTGCCGGAGTTACGTTTGCTTTCATAGCAGCTTTGTTCGTATCGCCTCAGGCGGCCGCCGAAGAGAATGGTAATCGCGCCGCCGCAGAATTGTTTGCCACACTGCCAGATGGTGCCAGCGGACCTGAAGGCCTCACTGTTGGTCCGGACGGTAACGTCTTTGTTGCGACATTTGGTTTCAACCAGAATGGCTCTGTTACCGGCCTGGGACAGCTCTATGTGTTCAATCCGGAAGGTCATCTTTTGCGTCAGGTGGCCATCGCCAATTCCAGCCCGCATCTTCTCGGCATTGCTTTTCATCCTCTCACCAAGCTGCTGCTGGTGGCAGACTTCGGCGCCGGCAAAGTGCTGTCTGTCGATACCGTCAGCGGAGCGTCTTCGGTCTTTATGACGGTGACAGGCAACTCGGGTCTGAACGGCATCACCTTTGATCACGCGGCGAATGTCTACGCTTCGGATTCAGCCCAGGGCATTATCTGGAAGACCGGCCCTGGTGGCGGCGCCGCCACGGCATGGGTAAGCGATCCGTTGCTCACCACCACTGGCATTCCACCCTTCGGCGCCAATGGCATCGAGTTCAACCATGATGAAAGCGCTATGTTTGCCGCGAATACCGGGAATGACACTGTTGTCCGCATACCCGTCAGTAATGGAACGCCGGGAAAGCCCGCCGTGTTTGTGAACAGCATCAACGGCGCGGATGGAATCGCGATTGATGCGCATGACAATCTCTGGGTGGCGGCCAATCAGTCGGATGAAATTGATGTAGTCAGCCCGACCGGAAAATTGCTGGCCCGCCTGGGCGATTTCGAAGGCGTGGACCGCCGTGGTCTGCCGCATGGTTTGTTGTTCCCGGCCAGTCCGGCTTTCAGCGCCAATGGCGAATTTATGTACGTGACCAACTTGGCACTGGACTTGCGCGTATTCGGACTGCCACAAGCGGTGGATTCGCAATGGTGTGCGCAGGTGCGGCACTTCACCGTTTCAAAAATCCGTACGCACTTTCGTCCGCTGGGCGCGAACGACGAACACCACTAAAGGTCTCTCTGGAATGCGATTTTCTCAACCCTTAGCCGCGGATGAACGCGAATACACGCGAATCAGAAAGCTAATTCGTGTTGCTTCGCGTGAATTCGCGGCCGTCACTAAGCCGTCATATTCATCACGAATTCGTTCAGGTTTTCACGCTCTGCGGCCCAATGGCGTAGCGCATCCAGGTTGATCAGTTCGGGATTTTCGGCCAGGAAGTCAACCATCAGTCCCGGTGCCAGCAATTCAAAGGCGCGGACCAGTTCACTGGTGGCGATGCGTGGAGCCGAACCATAGCGTGCCGTCGGACTCTGCGTCTGCGTCAGCCAGTTGCGGATCTCCGCCAGCACTTCCGGCTGCTCCAGGTGTTGGCGAACGTAGCTTTGTAATTCGCTCATTAATACAATGAGGTCGGTATCTGCTGGTGTTCCTGACATAGGTCAGCTCCTTGGCTCCGCCACGAGACGCGCAGCAAAGCCCGGGGGGATGGGCTGCACAAACATCATGCCTGCGCAACCTTATAAAACAATTAGAAGTGGATTAGGAAGATTAATTCCGGAAATTCTTTGGAATATTCCGCTGAATAAAGGACTGCTGCGTCCCAACTCACTATCTGACTGAGCCGCCAGACGATCGGATCTGCCTCACACGGTTGATCTCCGCATCTGCTAGTTGCTTTAGCAGGATCTTCAAAGCTTCCGGAATCAGTTCCACTTTGGAAGCGACAACGTCCACATGGGTTGGGACATGACTGTGATGACCGTGGTTCCGTTGCAGCAGCACAATCGGAAGTTGCGGTTTGACCATGCGGAAGCTCTGGGCAACGGTCCAACCGCCTTCAGTCACAAACTCAGAATCCAGCACAATGGCGCTGATATGGTTGGCAGCACAGAAGGCGACCGCCTCCTCCGGAGAGGAACTGAGAATGGTTTCAAATTCTTCTTCGGAGAAATGCGAAACGATCAGCTCCAGTTGGGAGATTGATCTGGATACACAAAGGATGCGAGGTTTCCGTCGATCTGACATGGCCCGAACAAACCTCCCGGGCTTTGGCATCTAAGAGGGCTTGAAGAGCCTCATGGCAGGACAGGCGGACCGCAGCAAAAGCTGGTGTAATTATATCTTGTAACGTCCGATGTCAGACATAAGAATTTGTGGCGGGGAACTCAGACAGCCACGCCTTCAGGGTGGTGAAACTCTCGAATGGACTCCTGCAGCATTTCGTTCAAAACCTCGCTGATGCGGATAAGGTCGGGTATGACGGTGCTGATGTCCAGGTCTAGCAGATTCTGCTGAAGACGGTTGGCGATCACGCGGTAAAACAAGCGGTTTTCCTGTACGATCTGCGCGGCCGAGTAGCCTTGTTCCCGGCGCTTTCGCCCATGTGCGGCGGCGCTTCTTGCACTCTCATGGTCTGTCCCCTTGTCACCTTTTTCGATCCGCCTGATCAGCTCTTTGAGCAGTCCTGGCAGATGATCGATACGGTCTTTCCGCGACATGAGAATTTTCTGGAAATCGGGGGCCGCCTGCACTTCCGTGAACCAGATGTCGATGACTTCTTCCTCATTTTCCCGCAAAACGGCCGCGGCTTTCTTCAATTGCGTAATTTGCGGCGCTTCGCGTTGCAGCTTGCTTTTTAGCGTCTGCACCAGCGTGGGTATATCAGCCGGCTTGGTCAGGTAGTCGTCCACCTGGCGGCGGATCGCCTCCAGCGCTGAGGAAAAATCTGGATACCCGGTAAGGATAAAAGTTCTCGCCTTCGGCTGAATTCTTCGCATGGCACTCACCACGGTAAAACCGTCACCGGGCTGTCCAATGTTGAGATCAGAAAGAAGAATGTCGTACGTCTGCCGGTTGATAAGTGCAATCGCTTCCGCGACCGTGGCAGCGGTGGTTACGTCAAATCCTTCCTGCGTCAAAATGGCCGGCAAGGTAATTCGGATTGAATCCTCGTCGTCTATGAAGAGCAGTTTAGGCTTATCCATTTCTCTCCTGCCATAGTTTTGTCAACCCAACGTCGCGATAAGATGCGGTTTTTTGCGCAATGTCGCCTCGGCTGCTAAGCAGATTGTTTTCAGATACTTCGATGTGGCAAGAAGAGTCACGGTTAAATTTCAATTTACTAGACACTGCACGGAAACACTGCCCTGATACTGAGCCAGATACTTCAAGCGAAAAAAATTGTTCGAGTTGGGTCCTGTTGCGAAGAGGGATGGAGCATGGAGCGAAGCCCGTCAGCAAACTGCTGCCTTTGAATAGACTTCACCCCACTTTTTGCTTTCTCGATCTACTGCACTTTGTGGTTCGCAGCATGACCTTCGGTGGGCAATCCTGCTTCCATCCAACCCTGTTTGCCTTCCGAATAATCGCGAACATTGGTATATCCCATCGCCGCCAATTCACGGGCGGCGTTTTCTGAAGCGTTTCAAGTCAGTTTCGCGCAATAGACAATGATCTCCGCCGTTTTGTCCGGCAGGACCTTGGGCGCCAGTTGGGCTATCTGGTCCGGCGGCAAATTCACCGCGCCCGGAAGATGGTCATGGCTGTAATACTGTGCGGGGAGCGTCTCCACCAGAATAAACCGATCTTTGCGGTCGATCTTCTCTTTCAGTTCTTCGCGGCCGATTGTGGCAATTTCCACAGGCTGGCTTTCAGGCATGTAGCAAGTCCTCCACACCCTTCGATGCGCGCGGGTGGCGGAAAGGCGCAAATGGAAGAAACGCAGGCCGCCAGGCATTAGCACCAAAGAGTAAACGGGCCCACAATTTTTTTACTCCCGATTTCACGTTTCCGCTATGCTGCTTGCAGATGGCTATGTCTCTGCATACAAGATCAATCCTGTTGTGGGCTGTGGGCGCTGCCATTTTCTGCGGCGCCGGTTGCCGCCGTCCCCCCGCAGATGATGGTCGTGAAGCGATGAACATACCCAACGCCGTGATGCCTTCGCCTTCGCCCACGCCCGTACCCGAAGAGGCTGACCTCAGTCTGTCCACCGCCGTCGTAAGAATTTTAAGCGCTGCGCATCGCACCGGATCAGTGATTGAGCGGGCCCAGTGTGGGTCGCGTGGCAGCATGGTTCCAACCCACTTGCTTCAGCCTTCGGTCAAGTTGGAGCCGCTGAATGAGGCTTTGCAGGAAATTACCAGACGCTACCCTGAAATCACGTGGAAAGAGGCCGGGCACGGACACGTGAATGTAAGAGACTCATCAGTCCAGGGAAGCCTGCTCCAGGTCCGGCTCAAGGAATTTTTTGTCATTGAAGACCGGCCGCCGCAAGCCGCTCTGGCTGCGCTATGGCAAGCCGAAGAAGTCACGGCCTATATGAAGCGGCACCACGTGCGGATAGCCCGTCATGCGGAGATGGTGGGAGTGGCCGCGAAGTCGGCTCCCAGGGTAATTCATATGAAGAATGCCACTGTGCAGCAGATTCTGGACCGTATCGTTGACTCTTACATGGGCGAGAACGGTAATGCTCTGCACAACGTGTGGATCTATCGCGAGTGCCGCGTGGCAGGCGAAACCTTTGCCGAGATGCGCGTGCTCTAAGCCGCCGCCGTTCCCTGATTTCCTCAGCCCGGACAAACTTTCTCATTCCCTTCGCAAGCGATTGCCGTTATTCTTCATGCTGATGGCAGTGCGCATGACAGTGTTGGCGAGTGGCAGCCGCGGCAATTGCACCGTGCTCTCCAGTGACAACAGCAGTGTGCTGGTGGATGCCGGTATCTCCTGTCGTGAAACGCTCAAGCGCATGCGCGGGGCGGGCGAAGATCCGCAAAAGCTGAAGGCCATCGTCATCTCGCACGAACACAATGATCACGTGGCCGGACTTCAGGTGCTGGCCCGCAAGCTGCAAATTCCCGTTTACATCACTGAGGCCACCTACCAGAGCTGGCGCAGATCTACTAAGGATCCGGAAGGCAAGCCGGCGAAACTGGAAAGGCGGGAACATTTTCAACCCGGCCGCAGCTTTATGATCGCGGACATCATGGTGATGCCATTTACCATTCCCCACGATGCGGCTGACCCATGCGGCTTTACCTTCAAGGCATCCGGCGTAAAGGTTGCTGTCGTCACTGACCTGGGTTACATGCCGGCCAATGTAAAAGAGAACCTCGAGACAGCCTACCGCGCCCTGGGCGGCAAAATGAGCCTTTTCCAATCAGCCTCTGTCACCCTTGCCCTGCAGGACAAGCCGTTGCAACCTATTACTCTGGGGTGAGAACATAGTGCTTTAACATTCCCGAATTAAAGGATGCTCCTTTAGCCAGTTTCAATGAGTATTTGTACAGATAAGGTGATCGGGGATATTTTGGCCGGGTGGCGGTTCGACATTTCCGGCATCGCGCCGGAGATGCGCGGCGACTACGAGCAGCATCTCGTTGAGTGCGACCATTGCCGTGGTCGCCAGGTCCTGCACCGCACCATTGATATCGGCCTCATGGTCATTGCTGCGGTTTCAGCAGTTATGTTTCTGGTCGCCTTCGGCGCCGTCCGGCATTATTCTCCCCGCCATGCCCAGGTCCTGGAGCTGATTGCGCTTGCCGGGTGCCTTTTCTTTATCATCGTCTGGTTGATCGTTGCGGTCGCCACGCCTGCGCCTGTAGTTGTCGCCGACGTGGCCCGCATACATGCCCGCCGCATCCATGACCGGCTGCCCAGCAACATTCGTGAGAAGCTCCCTGAGGTCACACAGGAATTCCTGAAAAAGGGCGACCACTAACATTTCCTCAGTCCCACCGATGGTTGGCATCCATTTATGGCTTATGGCGCTGACTCCTGATTGAAAAACTCCCATTCGCGTAAATTCGCGGCCCTTCTTTTACCGAACGAAAATCACCTTAGGCCCAGGGATTCAGCACCACATGGCGTTACCATTGACAGAGATTCAGCCGTGATCTGGCGCATCCCCTGCGTTTCAATGGTCTGATCCGGAGTGTCCCGTGAACCCGATACCACTCGTGAACAGGATTTTTAACTCTGTCCCGCAGAGCAGTTTGTGCCTGGCGCTTTTCGCTCTGGCCATCCTGCCCCTCCTGATTACCGCCATCCTTCGCGGACATTTCGTCGCCTATAAACAAAGCACTTTGCATGATGAGCTGGAGAAGCTGCGCGCACTGGATACTAAGATCGTGCAAAGCCGCGGCGGCGATCAGGGCATTCGTGAAGAAATTGAAAAGTACTACAGCAAGCTGGCGCTGTTGGTTCCGGCCTCCTTGCTCTCATTTTTTTACCTGATACTTTTCGGCCTGGCGTACTCCCAGGTCATGCAGCTATTTCCGCATGACGGCAGCGTCGGATTTCCCGCCAGTGCAACCCTTCCCGTGGTCATCACTTTTGTCGGCGCCTATCTGTTCAACATGGGGCTGATTGTTCGACGCCTTTACCTTTACGATCTCAACGACAATCTCTTCTGGGGATCCATGAACCGCCTGCTGCTCAGCATCGGCGTGGCCATCTGCCTGGCCGTTGCGTTTCCGGATGAAAAGCACAACATGACACTGGTGTACTTTGCCACCCCATTCATCCTCAACAAGGTGTTGATAGGAATTCTTCATTCGGCAACCGCTTGGCTTAGCAAGGTACTCAATCGCGCCGGACAGCAAGCCGATATCCCGGAATTGCAGCAGGTCTGTGGCATCAACATCTGGAAGGAGTACCGCCTGGAGGAAGAGGGCATTGAGGAAGTGCAGAATCTGGCTACCGCGGATGTAATCGAACTGGCGGTGAAGACTCACTACAATCTGCGCACCCTCATTGACTGGATTGACCAGGCAATCGTACTCACACGGTTCGGCGGTAAAACGCAAAAGATGAAAGACGCCGGAGTCAACGTGAGCGCGGTGGAGCTGGCCTGGCAGTCGCCGGAGAATCACGCTAACCCTGCATATGCGGCCAGACTCGCCGAGGTTCTTGAGATCAAGCCCGAAATCCTGAACGCCCAGCTTGACGCCATGTTCGAAGATGAATACATCCGGACTTTGTGGACACTCTGGCAGACTCGTGATGAGACCGGGCTGAGCGGCGGGAAACAGGGTGGTGGAGATCAGGTTGGCTTAAATCAGGTTGGCCGAACCCAGGATGCCGAAAAGACCATGAAAGCGAGTGTGTGAAGCCGCTGCCTCAGAAATTACTTTGACGAAGTACAGCTTCAGCTGTGCCGCACCGAGACCTCACCCTTCTGTCACACCGAGGATGCGAATAGTAAAAATTCAGATAGGGGACTTTCTACGACAACGAAAATAGACTCGTATTCCGACGGACCTTGTGCTTCGTTACTTTACAGGCTCCCCATCAACCAATAAGCCATGCGGATACCAGTCCGTTGCAAGGTCTTTCCACTCGGGATTAAGTGACTCCACGAGTTTGTTTTTCTTTGATCGTCTCCAGCCTTTAATCTCTTTCTCGCGCCGCGATTGCGACTTCGACATGGGAGAATCGTTTTACGTTTCCAGCGCTCCGATCAAATCCGTCACTTTGCTCACGCGGTTTTCCGCGCACCAGCGCTGTAACCCGTCCACAATTTTTTCTGTGGCGCATGGGTCCCAGAAATTGGCAGTGCCCACTTCAACGGCAGCCGCGCCGGCGAGCATGAATTCCACCACATCCTCTGCCGTGCTGATGCCGCCCATGCCAATCACCGGAATCTCAACCGTGTGTGCTGCTTCATAAACCATGCGCAGGGCAATAGGTTTGATTGCCGGGCCGCTGAGCCCTGCGGTGAGATTGGATATCCGTGGCTTGCGCGTTTTAGCGTCGATCGCCATGCCCAGAAATGTATTCACCAGAGAAATGGCGTCGGCGCCGGCATTTTCCGCGGCCTTGGCCATGGCGGGAATACTGGTCACATTGGGTGTGAGCTTTACGATGAGCGGCCTTTGTGACGCCGACTTGCACGTGGCCACCAGCTCTTCCAGCATGGTGCGGTTGGTCCCGAAAACCATGCCGCCATCGTGCGTGTTCGGACATGACACGTTGAGCTCGTAGGCAGCGATCCCTTCTGCCTGGTTCAGGATATGAATCGTCTCAACGTACTCTTCACGCGTATAGCCGAACACGTTGGCGATGACTACCACGTTTTTTCTCGGCGCCAGCTTCGGCATCTTCTCTTCTATGAATGCCCGGGCGCCAATATTCTGTAGTCCGATCGAATTCAGCATGCCGGCCGCCGTCTCAAACAGCCGTGGTGGAGGATTGCCCACCATCGGTTCCCGTGAGAGGCCCTTGCTGACAAAGCCGCCCAGTTTCTCCAGCGTCACAATATCTTCGAACTCGACTCCGTAGCCGAACGTTCCTGCCGCGGCTATCACCGGATTCTTAAAAGTGATGCCGGCAAAGCTCACATGCAGGTCGGGCTTGACGCGGGCGCCGGGTTCGCGATTGGCTGGCGTGGTGGTCGTGGGGGTAGCCATTGTCATTAGTGTAAATGGTGCAGGGAAGTTGTTGTAATGGCGGCAGGTCTACGTCCGAAGCACCGTAGCCGTTGCTGGAAGATTCGTTTGCTGCTGATCCGCTCATCATCAGTGGTTATGAGTTCCAGTATCTTTTGATCATGCGTGGGAACGGCACAGACGAAAACGGGACCTTCGAACTTCGCGCGAATCCAGTGCAATTCGGAAAAACTGGCGTGAAGAGCTTTCTGGTAACTTCTGCCGGAGGATTCCGCGGCACCAGCGAGAATCGGCCCGCAACCGGAGACGATCCTGTTGAGACTGTGGTTTACCTTCATTGATCCTCATCGCTGCTCGGACTTAACCCCGAATTTACGGTCCGTTAAATTTTGTTTTTGGTGGTCCATTCGCTTACGGAGTCCGTTAAGCTATGGGGCGATGCCGAATCTTTCATTTTTGAAACCAGTTTTAGCGGAAGTTCTCCAGGCTCGGCATCCGTCCCGGTCTTTGACCCTGCTCCGGCACCTTGGAGGCATCGGGCTGGTTCCTCTTGCCATTTTCGATAGCTCCATCATCCCCACGTTCGGCAGTCTCGATCTGCTTACCGCATGGCTGGCTGCGGGCACACCTCACCTCTGGTGGTATTACGCACTCATGAGCACGGTGGGCGCCGTGATTGGAGCGTTTCTTACCTACCGGCTGGGTAAAAAAATGGGTACTGATTGGATTGAGAAGAAGATCGGAGCCAAGCGCTTAAAGCAAGTGGGAGGAGCGATTGAGCAATGGCATTTTGGCGCCATCTTCGTTTCCACCATTGCGCCTCCGCCCTTTCCCACCGCGTGGTTTTTACTGGTGGCAGGCGCTTTTAATTTTTCCCGCAATCGCTTCCTCAGCGCAGTCCTGCTCGGCCGATCCTCACGGTACACTTTGCTCACGCTGGTTGCCGCGCATTACGGTCGCCATTTCCTGCGTTATCTGCGCCATCCCCTGCACTATCTTCTGATCTCGATCATCATCACCGCGTCTCTCGCCGCAGGGGTTTACCTCTTTACCGGCAAGCGACGGGCTAGTCTTCAGCCCGCACCCGCATCACGCTGAGGCCACCACTAAACCGAAAGCGGCATTCCGCGTGGTTTTGATAAGCTAAATGCCTCTATGCTCGAGCTTGCATTCGTCCGTGACAACCTGCCGAAAGTGGAAGAGATGCTGCGCCGGCGCGGTATGGATCCTGCCCAGGTGCTGGGCCGTTTCCGTGAGATTGATGCGCAACGCCGGCAACTCATTACCAAGTCAGAGACGCTGAAAGCCCAACGCAATAAAGCTTCGGAAGAGATTGCCAAGCTGAAGAAATCCGGACAGGACGCTTCTGTGCAGATGGCCGAAACCAAGGCACTGCGTGAAGAAGGCGAGTCCCTGGAAAAAGAAGCCAGTGACATTGATCAGGAACTGCGCACGTTGATGGCCGGTATCCCCAACATGCCGCATGAGTCTGTACCGGTCGGGCGCTCAGCGGACGATAACAAAGAAGTCCGCAAATGGGGCGAGCAACCGCAGTTCAGCTTCACGCCCAAACCGCATTGGGAGCTGGGTGAACAACTCGGCATTCTGGATATGGAGCGCGCGGTAAAACTGAGCGGCGCGCGCTTTGCAGTCTATTGGGACCTGGGCGCGCGTATGGAACGAGCACTGGCCAACTTCATGCTGGATCTCCATACCGCCGAGCATGGCTATACCGAAGTGCTCACGCCTTACATGGTGAATTCAGCTTCCATGTATGGCACCGGCCAGTTGCCCTAGTTCGCTAGCGACTTGTTCAAATGCGAAGGTCACGACCTCTGGCTCATTCCCACCGCTGAAGTGCCACTGACCAATCTCTATCGCGACGAAACCATTGACACGCCGCGGCTGCCGTTGTCCGTCACCGGCTACACGCCATGCTTCCGTAGCGAAGCCGGTTCTTATGGCAAAGACGTGCGCGGCATCATCCGCCAGCATCAGTTTCAAAAAGTTGAGCTGGTAAAGTTCACGCGTCCTGAAGATTCTTACGCCCAGCATGAGCAACTCACGCGCAACGCGGAAACAATCCTGCAAAAGCTTGGTCTGCCGTATCGCACCATGTTGCTCTGTACCGGTGACATGGGTCCCAGTTCTGCGAAGACGTACGACCTTGAAGTCTGGCTTCCCGGGCAGCAGCTTTATCGCGAGATTTCTTCCTGCTCGAATTTCGAAGCCTATCAGGCAAGGCGGGCGAATATTCGCTATCGGCCTGAAGGCAGCAAAAAGAGCGAGTACGTTCATACGCTCAACGGGAGCGGTCTGGCGATCGGGCGTACGTGGCTGGCGATCCTCGAAAACTATCAGCAAGTGGACGGCAGCGTGACGGTTCCGGAAGCACTGCGTCCTTATATGGGTACGGACAGGATCACGGCGAAGAAATTCTGAGCAGATCCTCTCGTTCGCCTGGTAAGGGAATGGATTTCACCCGGCCAGTAGCCGTTTGAACCCCTCTGCCATCCTTCTATAGACTATTTCCATGTCTCGTATATCGAGCACGATTAAGAGCTACATCTTCTGGACGTATGAGCGCGGCAGCTTTCACTATGACGTGATGGTCACGGTGATACTGCTGTTCATCTTCGTGGCGCCGCACTTCATCGATTTCAAAGACCAACCGGCAGGCCAGCACGCGCATCCCAACGAAATAATCGTAACTGCTGATGGAAACAAGGGTTATATCTACCAGGCCGATGCAAGCGCGGTGGATGCTCAGGACGCCGCGATGGTTAAGGCCAATTTTGCCCGACTGCTTAAGCCCATGCTGGGACAGGTGAGCATCGCGCGGGTCGAGCCCGTGCGCGATTCTGTGGGTCACATCGTCGCGTACCGTGCCTGGATCAAACATCCGGACTAGGCCGCATCTGCTGTCACTGAAATTCGTAGTCACCCAAGGGAGGCAATTTCGAATGAAGAAGAGCCTGTTGGTTTTGGTGTGCTGCTTTCTAGCTCTGAGTCTTTACGCCACCCAGAACCGCCCTCAGCCCAAAACTGACGCGAAACCTTCAACCGACCCGAAAACTACGCCGGCCGCCGCGCCCGCCAGTCCGGATGATCTCAAGAATGTGCTCGCCCAGGCGAACAAGGCGGCGTTGACGTTCAAGACAGCCAAAGCCAAATTTCAGTGGGACCAATATGAAAAAGTAGTGGATGAAACCGAGGTGCAAAAGGGAGAGGTTTACTTTCGCCGCGGCAAGTCCGGCATGGACGCCGCTGTGCGGGTGACATCGCCAGACACTAAGCAGGTGGTTTTTGTCGACGGTACCTTGAAGCTTTTTCAACCCAAAATCAAGCAGGTAACCGTCTATGACGCCAAGGCTAGACGCACGGAAGTCGAATCATTGATGAACATCGGCTTCGGCAGCCGGTCAGACGATATCTTGAAGTCCTATGAAGTGAAGATGGAAGCCTGGGAGACGGTGGATGGGGTAAAAACGGCGCGGCTGAATCTGGTCCCCAGAAATGAAAAACTCAAGGCCTCAGTCACCAACATTATCTTGTGGCTTGATCCCCAGCGTGACGTTTCTTTGCGGCAAAAGTTCATGGAGCAAGGCGGAAATTACCGCCTGACCCACTACACGGAGATTGAGACCAACGGCAAGATTTCCAGCGATGTATTTGAACTGAAATTGCCGGCAGGAACAACCACCGTAAGACCCTAGAATTGTGGCGCGGGCCTTAGTCCTTTTGACGCGACATTCGGGACTAAAAACCTTCGCGATTGGGCCATTTCTCTGGTAACCTGCAACAATCGTTCTTCATCATTACGATCAAAGATCGTTAGCATTAAGTATTTCTGGCATCCAAAGTATGTACGGCGAGGTTTTAATCAGTGGCTAAAGTATTTACCATGCCTGCGGGTCCCGATCCCAATCGCCGCAAGAGCCAGCCTAGAAATTTTGATCCCCGCTACATTGAAGGCCAGCGCCTGCTGGTGGAAGCCATGAAGTATCTTGCTCAACAAGACCCTGACCGGAATAAAGATGCAGTGTCTCTGCTCTCCGAACATTTCCGTACCCGCTTCAGAATGTCCGACCGCCCGGTTGATGCCAGCTTACCGAATACCATCGTGCCAAATCCCGAAATTTAATAGATACCGAATTCAATATTTCACTCCTCCGTAATTCTTGATCCAGAATTCAGGAGAGAACCTCGGTCTGCGATACAAAACTCAGAACCTTAAGATATGTTTAGTTGCCAAGTGCTTGATATTCCTGCTCTTTGTGGGAATCCATCGCGGCACGATAGTTGCAATGTACCTGCCCAGAGTAGTACGGGGGCACTAACTGCGTATGCACACATTTTGAAAAAGATGGAGATGCACATGCAATCAAATCGTAAACTGCGCAACGCAACACTCTTAGTCGCAGCTTGCCTCGCGTTGGTCTGGTGTGTTCCGTCCTTTGGTCAGGTGCTTAAGGGTTCAATCTCAGGCACAGTTGCTGATCCACAGGGAGCGGTAGTTTCGGGCGCACAGGTCAAGGCAACGCAGTTGGAAACAGCCACGGTATTAACGTCAATCAGTGATAACTCCGGTTCATTCCACTTTAATCTCATCCCGGCAGGAACTTACAAAATTGAAGTTTCAGCTCAAGGATTCAAGACCGCGATGCAGAACAACGTGGCGGTTTCCGCTGGGCGCGATAGCGGCCTTGGCTTGGTGAAATTAAGCGTTGGCGATGCCAGCACCACGGTGGAAGTAAGCTCGGACGCTCCACTCATTGAAACCACCCAGTCTCAGGTAACGAACACATTCTCTGGAACACAACTTACGACCTTTGCCGGACTCCAGGAGAACGAAGGTCTGGATAACCTCGCTTTGTTTGTTCCGGGTGTTGTCTCGGCTCGCGATCAGGGTTTCTCTAACACCAATGGCGGCGGAGGATTCTCCGTCAACGGACTCCGCGGTCGCAACAATGACCAGCAGATTGACGGTCAGAACAACAATGACAACAGCGTGGCCGGCCCTGGCCTGTTCGTTTCTGACACGGAATTCGTGCAACAGTACGTTCTGATCACCAACCAGTTTGGTCCGGAATACGGCCGCAACGCCGGTTCGGTGGTTAACATCATTACGAAATCCGGCACTAATGCATGGCACGGCAGCGTGTACGGCACGGAAAGCAATTCCATCCTGAATTCAAGGACGAACTTCGAGAAGCAGTTTGCTGATCCAACCGATCCGAACCGCAATCACTCGCCTCGTCTTCAGGATGAGTTCACCGGTTTCACTATCGGTGGCCCCATGGTGAAGAACAAGCTGTTTTTCTTCGGCGGCTTCGACGACGAAATCGTCACCCAGCATGTCACATCGGTTTCCGGAGGCCTTACGCCAACGCCGCTAGGTCTATCGCAGTTGGCGGGTTGCTTCCCCGGCAGCCAGAATCTGACGACCTTCCAGAAAGTCGGTCCGTTTGGAATCTCAGCTGGTAACCCTCAACCGGTCAATGTCACTTCGGCCACCGACCCAACCAATCCGAATGTCCAAGTTGCCGGCTGCACAACCAACGAGGCCGACGGTGGCGTTCAGTTCGGAAACGTGACGCGGTCGCTCGCTGCTCCTGTTCACCAGTTCAATTTTGTAAATAGAGAAGACCTGCAGTTGGGCAGCGATACTCTGACTGCGCGCTACATTTTCAACCGCGGCAACTTCTTTAACCTTGATGAATGCACAGACTGCGCGGCCGCCGGCTATCCGACCAGTGTTCCCGCACTTGCCCAATCGCTCCTCCTGGGCTGGACGCACAACATCAACTCAAAAATGGTTAATGAAGTCCGCGGCAGTTATGGCCGTCTCAACGTTTTGTTCGGTGGCAACACTATTGGAACGATGCCTACAGACGTGAGCCAGGCCCTGGCACGAGTGACCTTCCGGGCTCCAGGTTTTCTCTCCATTGGTCCCGCCACCAACCTGCCTCAGTTTCGCATTGTCAATACCTATCAGGCGCAGGATAACTTCAACTACGTCCTCGGCAAGCATCAGTTCAAAGCCGGCGTGAACTATACCCACCAGGTATCACCAAACGGGTTCCTGCCCGGTGTCAATGGCTCATTCCAATTCGCGAACTGGGGCACCTTCCTCACTAACACTCCCAGAACTGTCACGATTGCTGACGGATCACCAGCGTTTGATCTGAAGGAAAATGACACCTTCCTGTACGCAGGCGATGACTGGAAGATTGGTCAGAATCTGACCATTAACCTGGGCATCACATGGTCCTATTACGGTCAGCCGGCCAACCTGTTCAACCAGATAACCACAGCCCGCGAATCGAATCCGGCAACAGCGCTTTTCAACAACAGCCTGCCACTATCGGTTCGTACCTTCCCGAAATTCCCGACGAAAACAGACAGCATTGGCCCCAGCATTGGCTTCGCCTATTCTCCACAATGGGGGGGCATGTTCACAGGCCACGGCAAAACTGTAATTCGCGGTGGATATCGGCTGCTGTATGATCCACCGTTCTACAACATCTATTCCAACATGGCCACGGCCGCGCCCGAAGTCTTCAATAACACTTTCAGCGCAGCCACCACTCCAAAGGCCTCCAGCCTGCCTCTGCCCGTCAACCCCATCGGTCCCAACGTGCGTGCGGAGCTTACGCCGCAACTGCTGACCGGTGTGTTTGATCCCAGGTCCTTTAACGAAACCTCACTCTCACCTGACTTTGGACCGGACAAAGTTCACTCCTACAGTCTGGGTATTGAACGTGAGCTGAGCAAGAATTCAGCCCTTGAACTGCGTTATGCCGGAAACCATGCCGTAAATCTGTTCCAATCAGTTAACGCCAACCCCTTCGTTGCTGATTTGGCCCGGGACTTCCCGAACCTGGTGCCGGCCGGAATAACTCCCTGCACCACTCCCCAGTTGGTCCTTGGTCCCGGACAAACCACTAACACTGCTCTTGGCCGCGAAAACTGCGCCCAGGGTGTAATTCGCAACCGCACCAATGGCGGCTTCTCGAACTACAACGCCTTCCAGGCGGAATTCCGCGCTAACAACCTGTTTAAGCAGTTGACTATTCGAACGGGTTATACCTTCAGCAAGAACCTGGACAACGTCAGCGAAATCTTTGGCACCTTTGCCGGCGGCAACTCTATCGCGTTTGCCCAGAATCCCTTCAACCAGGGTGGCGAGTACAGCTTCTCTGGTCTGGATATCCCGCACCAGTGGACCATCCTGTTCACAGAAGAATTTCCTTTCTTCAAAGATCAGCATGGTCTAATTGGCCACATTCTGGGCGGCTGGGCGGTTTCCGGAAACTACGTCTTAGCTTCCGGTCAGCGCTATAGTGCGTCACAGGCCTTCGTTGCTTCGTCCTCTGCCAACGGAGACTATTATGATGCCGGATTCTTCAACGCCTTCAACAGCGGCGTTGAGACTGCCCGACCCTTCCTGGGCAGCGCTAGCGCCCCTTCTAACTCGGTCGGTATCTTTGCCGGTGACGCCTGCAATCTTTTTGGCGGCGGCTGCAACGTTGCTGCAAATCAGTTGATCCTGCTGGATGCAAGTGTCCAGAAGGGATTGGACGGTACTCCGACAACCCAAAATGCTGTTCGGTTTATCGCTAACACTGGCATCGCACAAACCGTCTTCGGCACTCCATTCGGCAATGCTCCGCGCAATTCACTGCAGGATGCGATTACCAATACGGCGAATGCTTCCATCTTCAAACGGTTCAAGTTCAGCGAACGTGCGTCGTTTGAATTCCATGCCACTGCTTTGAACGTCTTCAACCACATGAACTTCCAGAGTGTTGATCCGTTTATTGATGATGCTGGGCTGCACCAGCCTGGCACTGGGTTTGGCATTCCTAGCCTTACTGACTCGGTTCCTCCAGGCTTTGGTGCAGCAGCCACTCGACGCTTGCTGGTCGGCGGAGTCCTGCGCTTCTAGCTGATCTGTCGTAAATCACTCAGCCCGCCGGATTCCGTCCGGCGGGCTTTTTTATGCATCGCCTATCTCCTTGCGAATCCACGTCCCCTCATCCCATTTCCAGTGGGTATTCCAAAAAGCATAACAAGGGTCAACGAAAGCTCCTGATTTATGGATAAGCGCGTTCCATGTCGCTTTGTAGCTGATTGATTCTAAAGATTTGTTAAGGCGGAAGGGCGATTGCAATGTAGCTGTTCGCGGCACTGGGGGTTCTGCGTACCTACCTGTGTCTGCGTTTCCCAAAACATAGTAACGATGGAGATGCAAAGGATGAATCGTAAACTGCGTTATGCATTACCTTTCGTCGCAGCTTGCTTAGTACTGGCTTTGTGCATCCCGTCCGTGGGTCAGGTCCTGAAGGGTTCGATCTCAGGTTCCGTAGTTGATCCGCAGGGCGCGGTTGTATCCGGTGCTCAGGTGAAGGCGACCAATACTGCCACGGGGATTGCTGCAACCAGCACCTCGGACAGTTCAGGCCTGTTCCGGTTTAACTTGATCCCGGCTGGCGAATATAAAGTTGAAGTGACCGCACAGGGCTTCAAGACTGCCGTTCGTACCGCGGTTGCGGTAACCGCCGGTGGCGATAGCTCACTCGGCCCACTGAAACTGACCGTCGGTGAAACCAGCACTACCGTGGAAGTTTCAGCCGATGCTCCGCTCATCGAAACCACTCAATCCCAGGTCACCAACACCTTCTCCGGCACGGCGCTTACAACTTTCGCCGGTTTGCAGGAAAACGAAGGTCTGGACAATCTGGCACTGTTCGTACCGGGCGTAGTTTCGGTTCGTGACAACTCGTTCTCGAACACCAACGGTGGCGCCGGCTTTTCCGTAAACGGACTGCGCGGCCGCAACAATGACCAGCAGATTGACGGTCAGAACAACAATGACAACAGCGTCGCTGGCCCTGGTCTCTTCCTCTCTGACACAGAGTTCGTACAGCAGTACGTTTTGATCACCAACCAGTTCGGTCCGGAATACGGCCGCAACGCTGGTTCGGTCGTCAACATCATCACCAAGTCCGGCTCCAACGCCTGGCATGGCAGCATCTATGAGAGCGAAAACAACTCGGTTGTTAACTCGCTGAGCAGCCAGCAGAAGAATTTCGGAACTGACGCAAACCAGAAGCCTCTGACGCAGCAGCCCCGTCTGAATGACGAATTCGGTGGCTTCACCATCGGTGGGCCGCTGGTTAAGAACAAGGCCTTCTTCTTTGGCGGCTTTGATCAGGAAATTCTTTCCACGAAGAGCATTTTCCAGAGCACCAATATCGCACCGACTCCGGCCGGACTGGCCCAGTTGGCCGGTTGCTTCCCCGGTAGCACAGGCTTGGCGGCATACAACAAGGTTGGACCCTACACCATTTCCGGTGGCAATCCCACGCCTTTCACCGTTACATCTTCAACCGCGGCAACACCTTCAACAACGATTTCGGTGATGCTGCTGCCGGTTATCCGGTCAACGTTCCCGCACTGAGCCAGGCCATCCTGGTCGGCTGGACACACAATCTGTCTTCGAAAATGGTGAATGAAGCCCGCGTTGGCTTCAACCGCCTCAACGTCGACTTTGGCGGCAACAGCCTGGGCACGGTTCCTACGTCTGATGGCGTCGGCAATGCCGTATCCAGAATCACGTTCCGCACACCAGGTTTCCTTGCTGTCGGCACAGCCACCAACCTGCCGCAAGCTCGCATTGTCAACACCTGGCAGGGACAGGATAACTGGAACTACGTTGTCGGTAAGCACACGTTCAAAGCTGGCGTGAACTACACCTTCCAGCGCTCACCCAACGTCTTCCTGCCCAATATCAACGGCGCTTTTCAGTTCGCCAGCTGGGCCACTTTCATGAGCAACACGCCCAGGACCGTATCACTCGCCTCCGGCAATCCGAGCCTGGATTTCCGCGAGCATGATACGTTCCTCTATGCTGGAGACGATTGGAAGATCGGCAAGAACCTGACTTTGAACCTTGGTGTGACCTGGTCTTACTACGGCCAGCCAGCCAATCTGTTCAACAGCATCACGGTTCCACGTGAATCCAACCCGGCCACCGCTCTCTGGACCTCCACCAGCACGGCGGCAACTACCGGCTCGGCCACCAGCCCGATCAATGGTCAGCCAATTCCCTTGTCAGCCCGTACATTCCCCGTCTTCCCCGCGCCTAAGAACAGCGTCGGCCCGAGCGTGGGCTTTGCGTACTCGCCACAATGGGGCGGGTTCCTGACCGGCAATAACAAGACCACCATCCGCGGCGGCTATCGCCTGCTGTACGATCCGCCGTTCTACAACATCTACATCAACATGTCGTCCTCTGCTCCGGAAGTGTTCCTGCAATCCTTCACGGGCACGGCGGCAAACTCCAAGCCCCTGCCTCTGGCGGCCAACGGCCCTGCTGTTCGCAGCGCCTATGCACCGCTCCTGACGCCAGGCGTGTTTGATCCTCGCCAGTTCAGTGACACCAGCATGTCTCCGGACTTTGGCCCGGATAGGGTTCACTCCTACACCCTCGGCATCGAGCGGGAAATTACCAAGAACTCAGCCATCGAAGTCCGCTACGTCGGTAACAAGGGACAGAACCTGTTCCAGTCCGTGAACGCCAATCCGCTTGTGAGCGGCCTGCAAGCAGATTTCCCCAAACTGGTGCCAGCCGGCTTTACTGCTTGCCCGGCAGCCCAGGCCGTGGTGAAATCCGCGATAGGCCGTGCGAATTGCAACCTGGGTATTACCCGTAGTCGTAACAACGGCGGCTATTCTGACTACAACGGTCTGCAAGCTGAGTTCCGGGCCAATAACCTGTTCAAACAGCTCACCATTCGCAGCGCTTACACGTATGCAAAGACCACCGACAACGTCTCGGAAGTCTTCTCGACGTTTGGCGGCGGCAACACGGTCACTTTCGCTCAGAACCCGTTCAACACCACCACCGGTGAGCACTCCTTCTCCGGTCTGGATATCCCACACCAGTGGACCATCCTGTTAACTGAAGAACTGCCGTTCTTCAAAGAACAGCATGGCTTTGTGGGTAAAGCCCTCGGTGGCTGGACGTTGTCCGGCAACTACATCCTGGCCTCCGGTCAGCGCTATACGCCTTCAGCATTCGGCGATGCAGCGTTCGGCTCCAACGGCGATTACTTTGATGCCAGCTTCCTGGCTGCGTTCAACTCTGGAGGTATCGACTCAGCTCGTCCGTTCCTGGGCAACCTGAGCGCTCCACAAACCAGCGTTGGCGTTTTCTGTGGTGACCTGGGTACAGTGACTAGCGGTGGACTCAACTGCCCTGGAACCCTGGCCCCCACACAATTGATCAGCTTGACGGCTCTTGGCCAGACTTGCCTCAATTTCACCGACAAAGCGACCGCAAACTTGCCTTGCAATTTCGTGAACGTCGCGAACAAGGACGTCCGCTTTATCCTCAACTCCGCCACGGCTCAGGGAGTCTTCGGTACGCCGTTCGGCAATACACCGCGTAACGTTGTACAGGACGCGATTACCAATACTGCGAACCTGTCAGTATTTAAGAAATTCAAGTTCACTGAGCACACCTCATTTGAAGTGCGCGCGGCGTTCCTGAACGTCTTCAACCACCCGAACTTCAACAGCGTTGATCCCTTCCTGGACGATGCTGGCCAGTTCGGCTCCTTTACCGGCTTCGGTGATCCCAAGACGACCAACAGCAGCTTTGCTGGTTCGAATGGGGCGACGCGCCGCATCAACGTCGGCGGAACCTTCCGGTTCTAACCCGCTGGTTGATTTAACAATGGGCCCGCTGGTTCGTTCAGCGGGCCTTTTTATTTCCGAGCTTATCCTTGCTTATCCTTATTCCCGGCGTCACCCTGGTTTCCAACCTTATTCGCGGCGCGCTAAAATGACTGTATGAGCGCGAACGGAAACACCCCCGCGGCTCCAGCAGCGGTAAAACTCCCCGTTTATCTCGACAATCACGCCACCACCCCGCTCGATCCGCGCGTTCTGGACGCCATGCTGCCTTATCTATCCGGTAAGTTCGGCAACGCAGCCAGCCATAGCCATTCTTTTGGCTGGGAAGCAGGCGCAGCCGTGGCTGCGGCCCGCCAGCAGATCGCCGCACTCATCCATGCGTCGCCCAATGAAATCGTCTTTACTTCCGGGGCCACCGAGAGTGACAACCTTGCCATCAAAGGCGTGGCGGAGGTCCTGCGCGAGCGCGGTAACCACGTCATTACCGCAGTTACGGAACATAAGGCGGTCCTGGATAGCTGCAAACATCTGGAGAAACAGGGCTATCGCATCACCTGGCTTCAGGTTTCATCCGACGGACGCATTGATCTTGAACAACTTGCCAATGCTCTGACCAAAGACACCATTCTCGTCAGCATCATGGCGGCAAACAATGAAACAGGCTTAGTCCAACCGCTGGAGGAAATCGGCAAGCTGTGTCGCGAGCGCGGTGTTCTGTTCCACTCAGACGCAGTGCAGGCGCTGGGCCGCATGCCGCTGGACATTGAGCGCCTGAATGTGGACCTTGCGTCCCTCACGGCCCATAAATGTTACGGTCCAAAAGGCTGTGGCGCGCTATACGTGCGGAGAGGCGTCAAGATCGCTCCGCTGATCGATGGCGGTGGCCACGAACAAGGCATGCGATCCGGAACGCTCAACGTGCCGGGAATCGTCGGATTCGGCAAAGCCTGTGAGATCGCCTTCAACGAAATGCCGGAAGAAAGCTGCCGCATTGCCGGACTGCGGAACCACCTTCGCGATCGCCTGATGGCTGATCTTAGGGATGTGAGCATCAACGGCAGCATGGAACACCGTCTGCCGGGCAACCTCAATGTCTGTTTTCACGACGTGGATGCCGAAACCCTGATGACGGCAGTTCGTGACGTGGCTGTCTCCAGCGGCTCAGCCTGCAACTCTGAGAAAATCGATCCCTCGCATGTCCTCAAGGCCCTGGGTATGAGTGATGAGGATGCCGGCAGCTCGATTCGCTTCGGCATAGGCCGGTTCAACTCGCTGTCGGAAATCGACCACGTTGCAAACGCCGTTATTGAAGCGGTGAAAAAGCTGCGTGAGCTTTCCATCGCCTGACTCAGCCGCCACTAAGATCATCCAATTTATCGCGCAGCGCTCGGGAATTTCAGATGGAGTGCACGCGGAGCCAACGGACATGCACCATTGGCCGGTGCGTAACGGTAAACCCTGCTTTTTACCGTGCTATCATCGCCGCAATCTCATAGATTTGAATGGGCTCCAGAGTTTTCTCTGATGCAAACCATGCAGCAACTTGGGCGATATGAAATTCTCGCCGAACTTGGCCGTGGCGCCATGGGCGCGGTGTTTCGTGCCCGCGACCCACGCATTGACCGCACCGTGGCCATCAAGACCATTGCCGTTCCCGGAGCAAGCGTAAAAAGTCTGGAAGAATACCGTGAGCGCTTCTTTCGCGAGGCCCAGGCCGCCGGACGTCTTTCCCATCCTGGTATTGTCACAATCTTTGACGTGGGTGAAGACCCGCCCACGCACACTCCTTTTATTGTCATGGAGTATGCCGACGGCAGGCCTCTCGATGATTTTGTCGCCGCTGCCGGCCGGCTGTCGTTTGAGCAGGCACTCAACATCATTCAACAGATCGCAGAAGCGCTGAATTACGCGCATGCCGCCGGCATTGTTCATCGCGATATCAAGCCTGCCAACATCATCGTGAGCGGTGAAGGCCGTACCAAGATTGCGGACTTCGGCATCGCCAAAATTACGCAGACAGAGGTCACTCTGCCCGGCCAGATCATGGGTACGCCTGCCTACATGTCGCCTGAGCAGATCAACGGCAAGCCCGTGGACGGACGCTCTGATCTCTTCTCCCTGGGCGTGATTGCGTATTGGCTTCTGACCGGCATCAAGCCGTTTGATGGCGACACCGTAACTGCCATCTGCGTGCAGGTAGCCACCAAAGATCCGGATGCTGCCAGCCATGTGAATGCAACTCTCAGCCCCGATTGCGACTGTGTACTTGCCCGCGCTCTGGCCAAAGATCCGGAGATGCGTTATCAACGCGGAAAAGACTTTGCCGCCGACCTTCAGGACCTGCGTGATGGAAAACCAATTCAATCGCAGAACACCAACCATGCAGTCGCTCGTCCGCCGGATCTTCAAAAGACGGTTGCCCTTCCGCCAGCGACAACCAAAGCTGTGGATGATGCGGCAAAAAGCGCCCTCAAGACCAAAGTGAGTTTTCCGCCCCCGCTTGCCCCGGTCACTGCGCCCACCGCGGTCCGCACACGACGTTTGATCGCGTTCGCATGGGTTGCGCTCCTTCTGGTGACGGTTGCGGTGGCAGGCGTTTTTGCGCTGGGAGCAAATCGGGCATTGCCGGCCACGCTTCAGATTGTCGGACAGTATCCGTTTCATACCGCCCAGATATACATATGGGTGGACGGCGACCTCCGCTATCACGATGAAGTCCACGGAGCATTGCACTCGCACACAAAAATTTCGCACACCAGCACGAACGGCGGAGGCGCCATCGCGCTGACACTGCCGGTGCGCGCAGGCCGTCATATGGTCCGCGTCCAGGTGGACGCCGAAGGTCAGACCTATGACCATGACACGGCGATTCCCGGCCAGTTCAACCCTTATAGCCAGAAAACCCTGCAAGTCAATTTCAACAGCAAGAACCTCGACCTGCAGTGGGAATGAAGCAACGATTCCGGATTTATTTCGTCAACCGACCTTCCTTCTTCCTTTCCCTGATTTCTACAGGTCCTTTGCTACAATCAAACGTCCATAACAGTCATGCCGCTCAAGCTATACAACACGCTCACCAATAAGGTTGAAGAGTTCGCTCCCGCTCAGGACAATACCGTCCGCATGTATGATTGCGGACCCACTGTTTATGATTACGGGCACATCGGCAACTTTCGCACCTTTGTCGCCGTGGATATCCTGCGCCGTTTTCTCCTGCAGAGCGGCTACAAGCTTAATCAGGTGATGAACATTACGGACGTGGATGACAAGATTATCCGCAACGCCGCGCGGGAAGGGAAGTCCGTGCAGGAATACACCCGCAAATATGAAGAGGCGTTTCTTGAGGACATGAGCACCCTCAACCTGGAGCGGCCCGAAAAGATTGTTCGTGCCACAGAGCATATTGCCGAGATGGCAGAGTTCATCAAGAAGCTGGTCGATAAGGGCGTAGCTTATCGCACGGAAGACGGCTCTTACTATTTCAGCATTGCCAAATTTCCCGAGTACGGAAAGTTATCCAAAAAGGATTTCAGCGGCATGGAAGCCGGAGTCCGCGTGGATGTTGATGAATACGAGAAAGACAACGCTCGCGATTTCGCCTTGTGGAAGGCCCCCAAACCCGGCGAGGCTTTCTGGGAAAGCGTAATCGGGCCGGGGCGTCCCGGCTGGCACATCGAATGCTCCGTGATGTCAATGAAATACCTGGGTGACAGCTTTGATCTTCATGCCGGCGGCGAAGACCTGGCCTTCCCTCACCACGAAAACGAGATCGCGCAATCAGAATCGCTCACGGGAAAGACTTTCTCCCGCTTCTGGATGCATGTGCGGTTTCTGCTGGTGGAAGGCAAGAAGATGTCGAAGAGCGAAGGCAACTTCTACACGTTACGTGATCTGCTCTTGAAGGGCATCAAGCCATCGGCCATACGCTTTCTACTTACATCCGTCCCATATACCAAGCAGCTCAATTTCACCTTCGATGGACTCACGCAGGGCGCCAAGTCAGTGGAACGTCTGCGCGACTTCAAATCGCGTATGGAAAAAGCGCAGCTCGCCCCAGGCAGCAACGAGAAAATTCAAAAGCTTGCAGAAGACACACGCGCTGAGATGCGGGCAGCCATGGAAGACGATCTCAACACCGCGCGCGCCCTTGGCGCCATCTTTGACATGGTGCGCGAAGGCAATACCGCGGCCGATCACGGCGAACTGAGACAGGATGACAAGATTCCGCTACTGGCCGTGCTGCAACAATTCGACGAAATTTTTGCAGTCATTAAAGACGACGACGCGGAGAAGATCGCACGCGCCGCTGAGTGGGCCAAGGCGCACGGCCTGCTGGAAGGCTCGCAGCTTCCGTCCAGCGTGATATCGGATAAGGAAGTGGACGACCTCATTGCCGAACGCAACAACGCCAAAAAAACCCGTGACTTCACGCGCGCCGACGCCATCCGCAAACAGCTGACTGAGGTAGGAATTGTGGTGGAAGATACCAAGGATGGGATTCGCTGGAAACGGAAATGAAAAATTTGGTAATTGGGTAATTTGGTAATTGTGTAATTGGAAGTCAAGAGAGTTCTTCGTAAGTGAATCGTATTTGCCCGATTTTGCTTTTCAATTACCCAATTGAAAATTACTCAATTACCCAATTTCTTCTAGTCTCCTGCCACATTCGTCGCCGGCATCTCTTCTTGCACCGTCTCATGCTGCTTAAGTTTTGACGTGTTCACCAGCGCCACTGAGCCGATGATGATGACTGTTCCCACCAGCATGTAAGGATCGACTTTTTCCTTGAGCAGCAGCCAGCCCAGGAACACCGCCACGATCGGATTCACGTAGGCGTAGGTCGCTACCTTGGGAGTGGGCACATGTTCCAGCAGCCATATGTAGGCGCTGTAACCAATCCACGATCCGCAGACAACAAGGTAGGCAATGCACCAGATGACACTTCCAGTCCACGTGCCCTGGCGGAATTGTCCGGAGACACCGGCGATCATAGCGTTGACCAGTCCGCCAATCGTCATTTGCCACGCTGCGGAGACAAACACATCCACGCTCAATTGAAAGCGATGGGAAAAGACTGAGCCAAAGGCCCAGGCAAGCGAACCCACGCTCAGGATCGCGCAACCAATCAACTCCAGATGCCCCAGCCTTGTTCCTGAGGTGATGCGCGGCCACATCAGTATCAGCAGACCAGCCAGACCGGTTGCCAGTCCAATCATTCCCTGGCGGGTGATGCGTCCGGCACGATAGACCCAGGCTTCAATGGCGACCACCCAGATCGGCACAATGGCGACCACCAGTGCGGCCAGGCCGCTGGGGACATATTTTTCGCCCCAGAGTACGCCCATGTTGCCGATGGCAAGCAGGAAAATGCCAATCACCAATAGGCGGAGAAAGTCATTGCGAGACAGCCGAATTTTTCGTCCTGAAAGCGCGCAAAATGCCAACATGATCGGCCCTGACACCAGGTAGCGCGTGGCGCCGATCACGAACGGCGGCAGGTCACGGACCGCCACCCGCATCGCCAGATAGGTGGAGCCCCAAAACAGATAAACCAGCGCGAATGACAACATCACGCGGAAGCGATGACCTTCATTGGGAATGGAGGAGGAAGTCATAAGGGAAAGTACAAGTTAGACGCAAAAGACGGCTGCACGTTGCGAAAAATCCACCCGGCCTCAAGAAGCATCTGAATGAACAATAGTAACGGTTAAGGTGGTTCCAAATCAGGATATAATAAAGGTTCCAATGAAGAATGCGCGCACATCATGGTTTCTGCTGAACACGCCGGAGCGATCTCTGGCCTGCTGGGTGGATTTCCTTGTCTGCCCGCGCCGTTATCTGGCCGTGCTGCCTTCTCACGCGCGCGCCAATCTATTCGCCGGAGACTAATTCCTATCTTTCCTCCTCTTACTTCAGCCTTGCCAGTCAGGGCTGAATGCATCCACGCGTTACGAACATTGAAAAGAGGATGACAATGCCTACTCAGACCATGAGCTCCGCGGGTCCCAACATCCGCACCAAGCTGCCCGGGCCTAACGCCCAGAAAATTTTGAAGGGCGATGCTCAATACATCTCCCCGTCATACACGCGCTCGTATCCGTTGGTGGCCAAGAGAGGACACGGTTCCATCATTGAAGATGTTGATGGCAATGAGTTCCTGGATTTTTCGTCGGGCATCGCCGTTTGCTCCACCGGACACTGCCATCCTGAAGTGGTCGCCGCCATTCAGAAGCAGGCCGGTGAACTGATCCACATGTCGGGTACGGATTTTTATTACGAGAACATGGTGACGCTGGGTGAACGCCTGGCCAAGACTGCGCCCATGTCCGGCCCAGTGCGTGTCTATTACGGCAACTCCGGTACTGAAGCAATTGAAGCCGCCATGAAGCTGGCGCGTTATCACACCAAGCGCCAGGGGATCATCGCCTTTTACGGCGCGTTCCACGGGCGCACCATGGGAGCGCTTTCCCTCACGGCGTCAAAGGTCCAGCAGCGCCGGCGCTTTTTCCCCGTTGTGCCAGGCGTAGTGCATGCGCCGTTCCCGTACAGCTATCGCCGTCCGGAAGGCATGAATGAAGCGCAATTTATAAAAGAGTGCGTAGCGTTCATTGAAGAAAAGATCTTCAAGACCATCATGCCGCCCGAAGAATGCGCCGCCATTTTCATTGAGCCGATTCAGGGTGAAGGCGGATACGTGCCGGTTCCCACTGAATACATGCAGGAATTGCGCCGCATTTGCGACAAGCACGGCATATTGCTGGTGGCCGACGAAGTACAGTCCGGCGCCGGACGCAGCGGCAAGATGTGGGCCATCGAGCACACCGGCGTTGAACCTGACATTATTACCATGGCCAAAGGAATTGCTTCAGGCATGCCGCTGGGCGTCACCATGTCCCGCGCGGAAATCATGGACTGGGTCCCCGGCTCTCATGCTTCGACTTTTGGCGGAAACCCAATCTGCATTGAAGCCGCACTGGCAACACTGAATGTGCTTGAGCGCGAAGCCATTGCGAATGCCGAAACGGTCGGGAACCACATCCTGCGGCGAATCAGCAAGTGGACACAGACTCACCCAATGGTGGGTGATGTGCGAGGACGCGGATTGATGATCGGCATAGAAATCGTGAAAGACCAGAAGACCCGCGCTACGGCCCATGACGAGCGTGACCGGATTGTCGATCTAGCTTTTGAGCGCGGTGCGCTGTACCTTGGGGCCGGAGAGAATTCCATCCGTGTTGCTCCCCCGCTCATTCTCACAGCAGAACAGGCTGACATGGGTATGGACATTCTGGAAGAGTGCATCAGCATTGTGGAGAAAGAAAACCAGAAATAACCGGTCTAAGAATAAATCAGGCCCAGAAATAAACCCGGCCGCGGATTGACGCGAAAGGCTCGAATCTACAGCAAGTTTGGTATGATTCGTGTCGAGTTCGCCTTGGTTCGCGGCTTTTTCATGTTTGCATCTCGCCTCACTCGCTTCACATTACGTGCCCTCGATTCCGCGGCCAGAATTCTGCCGGGAAACAAGACCCCTGATCACCTGCTTACCGGACGCCGCGGCGAAGAAGAAGCTTATTTCCACCTGCGACAGCTAGGCTATGTGATGGTCGCGCGCAACTATCGCAGTCCGCGTAGCCGCAGCGAACTTGATCTGGTGGGATGGGATAAAGACACGCTTTGTTTCATTGAAGTAAAGACACGCACCACACGTGCGATTCAACCCGCCGAAGCCGCCGTCGATCCCGATAAACAGAAAGACCTTTCCGGCGTGGCGCGTGAATTCCTGCGCAAAGTGAAAGGCACTCCGCCTTACCGCTTTGATATTGTGAGCGTCTATCTTGAGCCGGGCGCCCAGCCGGACGTCACGCTCTTCCGTGACGCTTTCACTGCTTAAATTTTTATGAATCTAAGGTATTCATCGCGGCCAAATCAGGGCAGATTACGGTTCGCAAACGTGTTTGCCGCAGTTGTACACTAGCGGTGTGCCTGAGCTGAGAAAAGATCCGATCACGGGCCGCTGGGTTATCATCTCCACGGACCGTTCCAAACGCCCCAGTGATTTCTCCCGCGAGCGTGCTGACATTAAGGCAGGCAGCTTCTGCCCTTTCTGTCCCGGGAATGAGAGCAAGACGCCGCCGGAAATTCTGGCTTTCCGTCCCAATGGAAATGGAAAACGCGACGATATAGGCTGGAACATCCGCATTGTGCCCAATAAATTTCCAGCCTTGGGAATTGAAGGCGACCTCGACCGTCAGGCTGACGGAATGTTTGACAAGATGAACGGCGTTGGCGCGCATGAAGTGGTGATCGAGACGCCGAACCACATGGAAACCCTGGCTACCATGCCGGTGAAGCGCGTGGAAGACGTGCTCTGGGCTTTTCGTGATCGAATTCTCGATCTGAAGCAGGACCGCCGCTTCAAGTACATCATGGTCTTCAAGAATCATGGCGAAGCCGCGGGCGCTTCGCTGGATCATCCTCATTCGCAGCTTATCGCGCTGCCCATTCTGCCCAAGCAAGTGGTGGAAGAGCTGGAAGGCGCAAAGCGATATTTCTCCAACAAAGAGCGCTGCATTTTTTGTGACATCCTGCGCCAGGAGACTGAATCACGCGTGCGCATCGCGGCTGAGAACCAGGATTTTGTCACCCTGTGTCCGTATGCTCCGCGTTATCCGTTTGAAACCTGGATTCTTCCGCGCCGTCATGAATCCGCTTTTGAGAACTCACCATCCAGTCTTTACGAAAATTTGGCGCGGATGCTGCAAACTGTGCTCAATAAGGCTGTCCGCGTACTTGATGATCCCGCTTATAACCTCGTGCTGCACACCTCGCCGATCCAGGAAAATACCAATGATTACTATCACTGGCACCTGGAGATCATTCCCAAGCTGACGAAGATTGCTGGCTTTGAATGGGGTACGGGTTTCTATATCAACCCTACACCGCCGGAAGAAGCGGCAAAATTCCTGCGCGAAGCCGTTGTGGAAGAAGCGCAGCCGGCAAAAGCGTAAACGCCACAAGCTAGCCTGCGGTTTCGGCGGACTTACCCGGAGAATGGCGAAGATCAAACGCCAGGCGCACAACATAGTGGACGCCGGACAGGATGGTCAACGCCACCGTCATGTATATGCCCCAGTGTTTACCCGCATGGATCCAGCGCAGCGGCGAGGTCTCCGCCAGCAGTGCAAACGGCACCGTAATAATCTGCGCCAGAGTATTCGCCTTGCCCAGCCAGCTTGGCCGGAAGACTTTCATGATTCCCGTAGCGTAAAGCAGAGTACAGACGATAAGAATCATGATGTCGCGGCTGAACACCAGCACCGTCACGGGCCAGCGAATCAGATGTGTCAGGGAGAGCACCAGAAACATGGTGCTGAGCAGCAGCTTGTCGGCGATTGGATCCAGATACTGTCCCAGGGTTGTTTTCTGCTCCATCAGGCGGGCCAGCAGGCCATCCAGACCGTCAGTAATTCCAGCAACAAGAAAGATTCCCAGCGCCCAGAGATACAGGTGCTGCTGAACTGCGATGATCACGAATGGAATAAAGATCAGTCGCAAAAGTGTCAGCAGGTTTGGAGCCGAGCGCAGTTGGCTCATCATGAGAGAGGCTCCGCGAAGAGTCTGAGTACATCCTGACCGGTTTTGGCCGTGAATTGCTGGGCCAGAGAGGGAAAGTCGCCATTGCATACGTCCAATTCAATACGCTGCACGCGATGCATGGGAAAGAACACCACGCTGGCTGTGGCAGCCTCACCGGTCTTTACCAGTTGCGTGAAATCGTCCAGCGATTGCAGATCCAGGCCGCGCACGTTTACGCCTGCTGGTGTAAGGGACAGAAGCAGCCCCCAGAATTTCTCTCGCGGATTTTGTAGTGTGACCAGGACCAACTGACCAGGTTCCATTTATGCGCAGCAGCTCCGACATTGATTTTCAGCATAAGTGCTTGCAAATGCAAGCTGTCTGCCGCAAGGTCAAAGCCCCAGCCTTAGGAAGGATGGACATGGCTCTTGGTGAAGTAGCTAAGAAAGGGAACTGCGGGAGACGGCCTGGGCGGCCGGCCCCCTCACGCTCTTCTTGAAATCGTGATCCGCGGATTACGAAATGAGATCGCGACAAGATTAAGTCGTCAACGCGATCCGCCCAGGCGATAAAGCAATCCAATCGAAAATCTGGGATGACCTTCACCGTTGCTGAAAAAATCCGTATGCAGATAATCGAGCTGCGCACGGGCCGCCCAGTTAGGATGGAAGTTGTAGTCGCCACCTCCACCCAGCACCCATGAGAAGGACGTATCAGCATTGTCACTCACTCCCTTCGCACTGATGGT
>WNEZ01000475.1_pt1 | contig 32298 bp, 35 predicted proteins | sample 5400521 | NCBI WGS metagenome assembly WNEZ01 (sample SAMN13153339, study PRJNA577476) | soil metagenome | isolation source: 120 cm saprolite under Douglas fir tree site 2 hole 1 replicate 1 | place: USA:California | collected 2015-04-18 | reverse complement strand
TCTCTGGACCCTGACTCACGATTTTCACTACCTTTTTGACTCTGAGAAGCTGTGGGACCGTGTCACCCGTCTATCCATCCGGGACAATGCCAAATACACTGCTCAATCTGTCCAGGAGATTCCCGACTGCGGCGTTGACAGTGGATCCCTCGCCTTCCCCTCACCCCTTTTCACCCAAATCAAGCGCGTTCGTTGCATCCGTCGCGCAAGGATCGAATGTAACGTGCATACGATCAATGTCCATGTTGCCCCACCTGTCATGCCCTCACTTGAATACTTGACATTGGTGTTGAACCCAGTCCCGAATGAAAAGCCGTGGTATGCATGTGCCGTTTATGGCCAGATCACCGCCCATCTCCTGACCCACCTCGAGATCGACATGCCGAGCCACGTAACTGACATTTACCATTTGCTCACGCACTGCAAATCCCTCAAACATCTTCGCTGGATTGCGCCAGATGGGCGTCTCGATGAATACATGGGGAGAGTTACAGTTACTCTACCAGAGTTGGAATCTATACACGTTCGGCATTGCGGATTAACGATCACGATCGAAGTGCCCAAGGTGCAGTTTGTCGTGTGGGATGTACATGGGGCCCATTTAGATCCCAGTCTGGATGATTTCGAGGGGATGACAGCTGGTATCTACCGTAATGTGAACAATGTGCGAGCATTGACAGTCTGCCGGTGCACTTTCGATCCGCTCCATGATTTGTTCTTGGATTCCTGGATGCTGGAGAGGTTCACGCTTTGCCCCGTGGATTGGTGGGATCCATTTCCGTTTCAGACTCTGACCGTAATTCTTCGTGAAGCCCGCGAACCACTCCGTCTTATCACCCTTGCTGTCTCCACGCGTTTTATCTGCAAGGATGATGCTCAGCACATCTGCGAGGCGATTGCTCTCCGACCCCAGGTACACACTGTGTGCTATGTTCTGGGTGATTTCAATCATGAAAGTGTCAGGGAGGCATTTGAACATGTCGAGAGGCAGCATCCGTCTCAATTCACGTTGGTCACTGGGCTTGATCGTGAAGAGGTGGAGCGCAGGTTGGGCTGCAAATCGTGCCCCAATGATCATTTGTCCTAGCAGCGCACAATTTGTATAGTAGCGTAGCCTCTTTGCATTCTTTACGCCGTGCTCTTACCGATATCGACGAAAAGCGACTATGAACTTGATGAGAGTTTCCCCCAGCACTTGTTGCCTGCCCCTATATGGCACATATATTGTGCAATAAGTAATTTGCGACAGTTCGTGATTTTTGCGACAGTGGTCAGATTTGCGACAAGTTTGAGCGGTGTACCAGCACCCCCCCGCTATGTAGAATACCCGTAGAAATACATTTAATATATGCCATCATCGCCCGATCCCGCGTCGTCGTTGCGCTGATCCCGCGTCGACATCGTCTGAACCCTGAAGAATTGATTCTGTCCCTGAACCGGCCATCGCAATTGATCTGCCATTGCGCCCATCGCCTGCCGTCGCCTCGAAGACCCCCCTGCCATTGCCCGCCAGCGCTTATTTTATAATTTTGCCCCCCTAGCTGTAAAATATATATAATAATATGGAAAATAAGAATAAAATAAAATAAAAATTAGGTACGCTCGACACCCGAGCCCAGCGTCACGCCGGCACGCAATGACGAGGAACACCCTAATTGAGGCGTACGGCGTGACGCTGGGCTCGGGCATCGAATTTTTATTTTATTTTATTTTTATTTTCCATATTATTATATATATGGTGGCGGGCAAAATAATTGCAAACAGCGCTTATTTGACGATGACAACATAACTACTACATTTTGTGCCAGGCCGTAATAGTAACTTTTTGTCGAGTGCTTTTCAGCTTTCAATCACAAAAAAGACGTTTGAAATTGCTTCATTTTTGGTGGAGTTTGTATGTTTATTTGTAGATAGCCAAACAATGCCATTTGTTCTTCATCCACTGCGACACATGGAGACCCCAGAACCACGCAAAAACCATGTCCCATTCTCTCCAACAAAGAAACGCACTGCCCAGTACATGCGACGAGAGGGGAAATCCCTTGCCGATATTGCTGCTGAGCTCAACGTCTCCATCTCCTCTGTCTCACGCAACCTTCGAAATCTCGGTCGTTCACAGGATTTCTATGCGTCAACGCGTCGCTCTGGTCGTCCCCATGTTCTCACTGCTGATGAACTGCAGAAAATTCGGCAGGGCATTGAGTCAGGAGACTATCCTGATGCATCTGCTGCTCATCGTGCGCTTGTGCCCCATGTTGATGTGACAACTGTCCGTCGTGCCCTCCGCGAAATGGGTCTCTATGGTCGTCGTCGCCGTGCTGTGCCTGTTTTGACTGCTGAACATGCTTACCAGCGCCTGAATTGGGCCCTGAAGCAGCAGCACTGGTGGCGGGCCAAGCGGCAGTCTGTTGTGTGCTCAGATGAGTGCCGTGTTGAGATGGAAGGTAACAATGGGCCTCAGTATTGCCGGAGGCCTAAGAATACAGCATTTCTCCCTGAGCATGCAAAGCCAAAGACCGCATATGGCGGTGGTGGGATCATGATATCAGGCTTCATCACATGCAATGGCGTTGGGCGCCTCCACCGAGTTGATGGGAAGGTCAATGCTCATGCCTACACCAGCATCCTCGATGAGTGCCTCCTCCCTACCATATCCGATGCTGGGCTGGACCCAAATGCTGTCATTTTCCAACAGGATGGTGCAAGATCACACACGGCAAAATGGACCCAGAATTGGCTTGCATCTCACAACATCAATACCATGCCATGGCCCCCCCATTCACCCGACATGAACATCATTGAGCACGTCTGGGCCACCCTGAAGCATCGCGTCAAAATGCGGAACCCTCGGCCAAAGAATTTGGACGAATTATGGGAGATGGTGGAATGGGAATGGTATCACATTTCAGACGAAGAAATTGCTCATTTATACAACTCTATCCCCCATCGTATAGCTGCTGTAATCAAGGCTGATGGCTGGTACACTGAGTATTGAAATAATGTGCTCAGCAACCGTTCTAGAGGTAGAATACATGTAGATGGTTTTGCACATCTTTTATTGTACAGTGTAACTCCGCCAAAAATGCAGCAATTTCAAACGTCTTTTTTGCGATTGAAAGCTGAAAAGCACTCGACAAAAAGTTACTATTACGGCCTGGCACAAAATGTGGTAGTTATGTTGTCATCGTCAAATAAGCGCTGTTTGCAATTATTTTGCCTGCCACCATATTTTACAGCTAGTGGGGAAAATTATAAAATAAGCGCTGGCGGGCGATGACGGCATATATTAAATGCATTTCTACGGGTATTCTACATAGCGGGGGGGTGCTGGTACACCGCTCAAACTTGTCGCAAACATCACGAACTGTCGCAAATTAATTACTTATTGCACAATATATGTGCCATACCCCTACAACGTGACTAATTCTTGTCTCAGTCTCAAATGCACTTGTTGACTGCATCACATCCCCAGGCTATCAGTAGTTGGGACTGATGCAGTGGACTCCCACTCTGATCTCGCGGTCCTTGTTCTCCATTATTTTCTTCTGGCTTGACCTTGACCCCTCTGCCGCTCTACTTGACTAGAGCAAAATTGCAAACCTCGGAAGCGACGTTTCCCCTCGTATTTTTCTTGCCCTCTTTCATCACACCTGGTTTCTTATGTCGGCATTGCCATGCATTGTCAGCGATGATCTAATATGACAAATTATCTTCGCCCCTACGTTACGATTATCTGAGTCAAAATTAATGAAATGTTTTCACTATTGAATTGACCAGTCAACTTTAACGCTTTTGCAAGGAGATTGCAAAATTTACTTACAGGAACTGTCTGGGGACATTACCCTAAAGTATTGTTTGGATAAGTTCAAAGTGCTTGCTTTACAGGGCAGAAACAAGATTAATATATTCTTACCACAGGATCGTAGTGGTACACATGGTGTTGTGCTGGGCCATGCTTCGATGTCATGGCAAAGCCTTGCTTAGTATGACAAGCGGGTCATTCTCGCATATTCAGTGGATCGAACATCGCAATTTACAGGAGTAAGTCATGCTCGAGTTGGGTAATGGTGTTACAAGCGGTTCGGATCCGCACGGTACTCGTAACGCGGACACGCGACGGATGTCCGAAGCGGAGTCAGATGGGTGAGGACCGAAGGAAGTGGCAGTGAGCGGAGTCGGCAGGATGGGGGAAAGTAGATGGATGATGGTAGATGGTTGGATAGTGGAGGGTAGGCACGGGTGTCTGAGTGGATGTCCAAGCGGACGTCCGAACGGACGTCCGAGCAGAGTTGGATGTCAAAGATTCGGACTTGTAGGTATAAGGAAATAATGCTTTTGGGGATGAGGACAGAGGCGGGGATCCGTCTCGAAGTTGATAAACATGCTGGGGAGCCTTGAGGGCCTTCCCAGCCTAAGCTTATATACAGGTGCCTCGGCTAATGTCACTAATTAGATAGGCAAGGTAACGATGAAAATAAATCTGGAAGAAGGAAAGGTGAAATGTTATGAAAGGAAAAACATCGGAACATTCGGCCGAGTTGGGCGCGAGTTGTCCGATAATACAAAAACGCCGCGGCCATTGCGCAGATTCGGACATCCGGAGTCCGACCGGACGTCCGCAGGATATCAGAGAAATATTTGACTTGTAACAAAGGAAAACATCGGGACACTCGCCCAAGTTGGGCGCAAGGTGTCCGATAATGCAAAGTGTTGCATCCCTCGCACGGAGTTGGACATCCGGAGTCCGACCGGACGTCCGCGGTATGTCGGAGAAATATTTGAGTCATAACAAATGGGGTCGATGCACATATATACACTGTTTCCGTTACTACAAGAGCCCGCTCTCTACTAAGTGATTGCTGAAGAGACTCCATATTACCCGATTGTACGTGCTCAGCATAAGCGTGTGGCCCAAAGATCACAGATCAAAGAAGTCAGGAAGATTACAAAACACATAGATAGAACATTATAGATAGCTCTTCGTTGAAATCAGATTGGAGTAGATAGCTCTTCATTGAAATCAGATTGGGACCAAACAGGAATCAGACGGCTCCTCCCATTTCATTTACCGCATTCCTCCCCGGCGCTCCATCCTCGCTGAAGGAGCTATTATTGCGACCCGTATTGGACCTCTGATAGGCAGAGGCACAACTGTCAGCTATTCTCGCAATTGAACCTTCAGACGAGTCAGTGTGTCAAGGGAAAAAAGCGGTATCTCTTGCGAGGTGGCCAGTGGCCACGCTAGCCATAGAGGTTGTAGGAGTGGAGATATTGCGTGCGTTGGGCGAGGGGGAAGCAGGGGTTTGTGGAGGGTGAGGTGAAGTCTGCAGACTCACAAACAGCGTAGCCATGGGAAGTCCTAGTACGAACTACCATAACTTGAGACTGCGGATGCCCAGAGCGCGAAACAAAGGACAACAACAAAGTCCCGGGACTACACATGATGTTAGTAAGGTGATTTTGCGTTACACCCAGTGATCAGTGACGGCTCCCCAAGCGGCTTAGTCAGGAGCGTGACGGACATAAAAAGTGACAGCCGTGATTTAGGCATTACAAGGTCGCGACCGGGCGCAAGCTGCCTGGGGATCCAAGGACTGAGAAAGCGGACGAGTCTGAGGTCGTGGGAATCAGGACAGAGAGCGTCGAACAGGGAATAGGAACAGAATGTGTTGATTCGCTAAGAGAACTAACTACACTATAGACAAAATCCTTATATTCACGGGGTCATGACGAATAAGGAAATGTATTTACATATGTTGTGTCCAAGACCGCAACACTGGCGCTTGAGCCAGGAATAACAGTGAAGTCACGCATAAGAAACATGACAGGGAATTCCCATTGGTGTTCCTTTGGAACAATGAGTGTAAAGTAATTCTAATGTAGACTGGCAAATCTTCCCAGTTTGCAGTCGACAGATGTTTGTCTGCGCTGATTTTGTCCGATAATTTGGTGGATACAGGACCGCTATTTCATGTAATGGAGCAATTGCCCCGCCTTCATGATTAATTGCTGGAGTTACAGCCATATTTCAAGGCATTTTGTGCCTAATTCTTGGTCCCATGTAATACCAATTATAATAATACTATTACGGTTCAGAATAATTTAATAGTAATAGTAATACACTTTAATATATTATAATAGTATTATAATAGTAATAGGTTGGAGCCCTATGACCACTCCATCATAATGGGCGCGTAGCGGCGGCAAGCGCCTGATCCCGACTCAACTTGAATCAGCTGACAAAACGGGCGGCATTTACGGCTTCTCAAGAATCACCAGAGACTGAGAAGGCTCTTGACCTTGAAGAACACGTCATATTTTGTCGAGAGCAACGCGGTTCGTCAGAAGCCTGGAGACTATGGCCAACCACTTACGAGTTGTCATTTCATAGGAGGAAACTTTGAGGAGGATGATAGAATATATGACGATTGAAACCTCGGCGAGCAAGATGTGATATTTAGTTGAGTTGCATTGGACAAGAAGATGACAGTGATGAGTATCGGATTCAGAGGCGGATGGCAAGTCCAATGCACGTCTCGGTTCAATTCAGATTCAAGTAGAACCCGCCCTGCAACGGTCACCCGTCAAACGACGTACGAAGAGATCAAATTGGGATGAAGATGTGCGGGCCGCATCCTTTTGGCTGATTGACCAACTCATGGACAATGTTTTTACAGACACATAGCCTTGGTTGTATTACGAAAAGCAGTTCCAGTCCGAAGTGAGCAAACGTGGTTTTTTCTGCCAACGGTTCATCCATTCATGCAGAAGCAACGTTGGATTCCGCTAAAGTTCCGCCACCGATATTGTTGCCCGCTCCAAATTTTGCTACCCTGCCAATGCCTCGGGCGTTAAAGTCAGCTCGGCCATCGTCAAATGCAAAATAAACACCAGCACGCCAAGCGGCGCCATTGTCACGATGATGTGAGTCTCCGCAATCTGCTGTTCAGTCATCTAGCTATCTCCAGTGAGCTCTCCAACTTTGATCCATAACCTGCGAGATGAGCGGAGAAGTTGCTGACCATTTCTTGCACTAGAATGGTAATCACTGCCACGTTAGTCTGCATAGGCGCGCAGGCTCGTTAGAGGCGCATCGTTATTGATGGTACTTTGACACTTACTTTACCAGCACCTCTCAATGGACACCCGATCGTCGGTATCAGAGTTTGGCTTTGGAGGGGGATAGGAAACCACCAAAGGGGAATGGACGGATGGCCCACTGCAATTGGCATTTGGGAGAGCGCTCAGGCTGCCGATCGGCAGGCACAGCAAAGAACGCCAGCACGGCTGCCTGCCCCGTGACGGTTGGTGGGCTGGAGAACCGTCCGTGTTTGTCCGTGAAATGATGATCTCATGATCTAAATTCAACCAGTGGAGAGTGTAGCACAAATCTGCATGCGTGTAACATGGTGGCAACAATGCTGTGAGATGGGCCGGGGATTGTATCATATGCATGCGGAGAGCGAAATAGATGTGCAAAATGAAAGGGAGAGAAGAGGTCCATGCGCCTGCAAAATATAACAAAGCACAGGAGCGACCAAGCGTCATGCGCCTCTGCTTGTTATGCCAAGACCGTAGAACGAGGGAGAAAGGGCTGACAAACTTGCGCTCATTCGTCGAATCCACGGGACGAGAGAAAGGAGTGGTACTAAGAGTATTGTAAAGCGGCCTATACTGCGACAGCAAAACCAACCCTCAAACCAAAGGGTTGACTTGCAACGAGTAGCCATCGAGCGACTGCCATAGCCCGCGCCGTACGCCCAAGCGCTAATAGGTAGGTGTTGTACCAAGATGTTGAAAATACAGGATGAACGACCGCCGGTTGCATTGGTATGGCGAAGGGAAGGCGCAAAAATGCGTATTGATTGTAAGTGGGCATGCTCGCGTGGTCGCGGCACAACGGCGTTCGGATCCGCATTACGCGTCGCCGGAGACGAGCAGGAAAAACTTCCAGTGTAGTCTTACACAATACTCGCCGAATGCGCGAACTTTTTGTAGAATGGATCGTTCTTGCCCGTGCTGCAATGGTGCATTAGGCAATCAGCAAGAAACTCGGGACTAGCAACGTGTGGAGCAAACGTACTCAGGGTGTATTGTTATTCGTCCATCATACAATGCCGCGGAAGATCGTGAGGTTGGCAAGGTCACCTTTCTGCGGCACCCATCCGGTGCAAATCGTTGTAGCCACTAGTGTTGGTACCATGGTGAGCAGTGATGGTTTAGAAATGCGGATCTTATGTGAGGATGCATACGCGGCGCAGCAATCACCGAAACGCACAATTGAATTCCGGCTCGCGACGCGGCGGTACGTCGGCTTTGGCCAACAAATGGCGCGGACACGACCGCCATGAAGAATGGCAAACGCCATCAAGTTGTCCCTCACACGTTCAATGGCATCGTCCCATCGCTCTGCTTCAGCTTGAGGATGAGTCATTGGCAATTTGTTTGGATCAGGAAGAATCCTGGCCAAAATGAAGAAGCGCTCACATGGCTTGTTGGGGATCATGCGAATGACGAAACCGATGGGTATCGACATCACTCCCAGGGCGATTGAGATACCCCAATCACGCCCAGACATGCTATCGCTCCCTTGGAAGGCGGAGCCACCGACGAAGACAATAAGGATCTGGACCCCAATCTCTGAAGGCTGACGTCAGCACCTATCTGACACCGAACACGGCAAAAACTAACCAATCAGAGTAATCGCGACGAAGTATTTATCTGAGAAAATACCCTCCAAGATGTTGAGCTTGCTGTCAAGCCGTCTGCAGTTGATGGATTTGAATATCTGCACGAAGACGAATGCATTGAAGATGAGCGTTCCTAATTCGGTTTCTTTCTTGTTTTGTTGGAATTCTGTGAGGCCATGGTAGCCGAAGATGGCGTTGCCGGCAAAGTGGAAGACCAGAATAATAATAATCTGGTAAATCGACTGCCCGAGGATCATCCTGCACATGTCCACGTTGAACAAGAGTCGGGCTTGCAGTTGAGCAGTGCAGGGTGAGCGGGATCCGTAGCCAGTGCCAGGGTGTCCATAATAAGGTTGATCCAAAGAAGCTGAACAGCAGTGAGTGCGGAAGTCTCGGAGTTGGATGCTACAGCGGTGACGAATGTAATGACGACAGCAGTGATATTGACGGAGACCTGGAACTGCAGGAACTTTTTCACAGCGTCATTGACGCAGCGGCCCCACATAATCGCGCTAACAATCGAAGAGAAGTTGTCGTCCATGAGAATGGTATCCGAGACCTCTGCACGAAACTCATGGCTTTTTGGTTTGCAGTGCGGTGCGGTTCTGTCCCAAGCTGGACAAAAAACCGAATCATAAGCGCGGTAAACAGGAGCAAGCCAACCAAGCTTCCAATTTTGGCGGTCAACTCCACGAGGGCGTTCAGTTTTAACTGCAGTGGCGTTGCAGGGGTTTCGACACACAGACCTGTTAAATCAATGGATGGAGAAAGGTTATTGACAAATGGCCGGCGGATCCAAAGCGCATGACTTTACTCCCACTGATGAGGAAAGGATCCTTCTTTAAATTGCCGACAGTTTTGCCGCGAGACCTCACTTCAAGAATAGCATTATGTTCCGCCCAGCACGCCTCGAAGGGGGCCTTCCGGGGTAGCCGCAGATTCGTCGCATCGGACATTGTGTCCACGCAGGAAGCGTCCGTCGACAGGGAGTAGTTCTCCAGGTTCAAGCAAACAGATATCGCCAACCACGACGTCCTTTGACATGATGTGTAAACAGATAGCGTATTGAGGGAGAATATAATACCCACTTTGACGTTGATCGCAGACTCCTTGCCGTCGCATACAACAGTCACGCTACGATCCTCCTTTCTGGCATTGAGCACTCTGAGCTGTCGCTCCTTCTGCCAATCGTTCGCACTTCCGACGACAGCAACAATGCAGGCAGCTACCAATATGGCAGCGCCTTCCACCCAGTCCACTTGAGTCTTACACATTACTCGCCGAATGTGCGAACTTTTTGTAGAATGGATCGTTCTTGTCCGTGCTGCGATGGTACATTAGGCAATCAGCAAGAAACTCGGGACTAGCAACGTGTTACCTAGGAGCTTGCCCTAGGTCATACAGCCCTGACAAGCTTGCACCGCCTTGCAAGGGATCTCCCGTTCCGTGAGACGTTTGTGTGCGACTCATCTCTCCGGCTTACGCAATCTCAGTTATATGTACGGATACGAGTCGTACGACTCCCTTGGAAGGGGATACGAGTCCCTTGGGAGGGGATTGTCAGAACAAGAGGCGCAATCTCAATCGATTGCCACACACGTCTAAGCCAGGGGGTAACCAGAAGATGAGCATTTTGTACTTATGTGCGAAAGAAAAGACAGACCAAGGATTACTCATATTCAGCGGGGCATCAGAGATTTTTGCATCTTAAAAACATGTATAACTGAATCACCTTCGCCCCTCCTCGACCTTGAACTGTTGGTTCACACAATGAGCGAGGTATGGGCGTTTTGATTTCGGGGATGCGACGATCACGCCCCATCTGGAATCGATGGTCCAGACTATTGGAAACACCCTTTATTCGACGAACGCGATAGTTCTCAGCCTTGGCATCCGCACTGCTGCCGCCATCACCCACTGTCCTCTCAGGTCACTCCCAAAATCGCTTCCGGCGTATGTATGTGAAACGACTTTGGCCATCATTCGAGAGGCAGGTTCCACAGACTTCAGAAATGGCGCAGCACAGCTTGAAGAATCTTGCCATCATTAATCCCGGCTGCCCCCAATCGACAATTCAAGGCGCTGACCTCATCTTCCTCCTCGAGTCCACGCAAATTTGTTGTTCCCGAGGTTTACGACGTTATGGAGAGAATGTCGGGTATAACGTTACAAATCAATCGAAACAAAGAGCATTGTCGCGGCGTTCTGCTGCAGTTCTTGCTCAATTACCCACAGCGGAAGGGTCGACTCAGAACGCAAACGGCCTTCATTGTCAATAATCTATCCTACGTCTTCGAAAGTGGCCGCCTTTCCGTTATGGAGTTGCTCGGTGCAATCATTGCCAAATTTGACTCCGCACTTGTGCAGGAATACACTGGTCTGCTTTTCATTGCGCTTTTCATGGTCCTTGCCGATGACGACGCGGCGAAGTGTCGAGGTCCAAACAGCAGCGGAACTGGTGAAATCCCTGCACCCTTGCTGATCTCAATTATCTCCTTTCTGCAAGTGGTTCCGCTTTGGCAGACACGGAAACCTCGCAGGATAATGACGAACGATTGATGGGTCGGACGTGACAAGTTTATATTGACAGCTGTATCGAAGGTGCTTCGCGCTAAGTCATATGTGGTGCAGATCCTTGCTCTTATTCACTGGAGCGCTGTTACATCCCACCTTGTCTATCCTCATGCCTGGGTTCGACTTGCTCGAACTCGCCTTGTCAACATGTTATTCGGCTACATCACCTAATGTGGACGCATACCATCCTCTTTCGCGTGATGGTCTCATCGATCTCGCCCATAAGCTTTGCATACAACTCCAGAGCCCTTATTTGGACGACGCATTGAGCTTACAAGTGGTAAAAAATTTGTTCTACATTTGGCAGATGTTTCAATCTGTGGCTGGAGTGCCGCGTGTTGTCGGCGGATCGTTGTGCCAAAAATGCTGAGAAGCGTACTGCGAACAACACTGTTAGGGAGGGTGAAGAGGCGAACACGGAGAACGGGGAGGAACAAGAAGATGCAGGAACGTATAAGAACAAGGCCGCTGGAAACCCCCTGCGGTGGCTATATTCTCGACTGTCGTACTAAGCTCATTCCGCACATCTCGCGCGGCGTAACCGCGAAATTCATCAGAGGTAAGTGATCACACACCTTATGCGGGAATTCAATTCTAGGCCTCTTGGTCAGTGCAACCGATATCCGCACTAAGAAGGGTTGTCACCTTGGTCTCACACTTGTCCAAAGACGATGTGGCACAATTCCTTGCTCACATCCTTGTGTCTGCGTATCGAATTATCGAGAATGACACCACCCGACTCTCCAACTGTTCGTTTACACCCCTATCTTATTTATGGGGCATGCACACCTATTTCGTCGCTTGTCGCAGTAGTAGCCACAGGATAATTGTTATAGCTGTAGCTATTCTCTGTAATCACGAAGGGTAGTCAGGGGAATATGAAAGTGGTAGGTAGTATTGCGGAATGGAATGGGAGAAGAAAAAATTATGGACACACAATGCTCAAACTGGATAATTGGGTGTGTCGGAAACGCGAGAAATGCGACACGCGTGAGTGCCGGGCTGAAAGAGTCGCCGGCGTGCATCGCCTTGCGGATTGGTGCATGGAGGCGAACTAGGTCATCGCCGCTCGCCGGCCCTCCCCAAGTGGAGCAAACGTACTCAGGGTGTATTGTTATTCGTCCATCACACAATGTCGCGGAAGATCGTGGGGACGTGCGGGGAGGGTGGGAAAGAGGGCGTGCGAATCTCGGGAGGGGGAATCGCAGTCCACCGTGGGGATCTCAGACTGCGTCTCGGACTGTCCTTCGCCGGGACGAAGGTGAGCACATTCGGACGTAGGCGCTAGTGCGGGTGATATAGAGGTCTGTCAGAGGACGGTTTTAGCCGATGGCGTGGAGTAGCGGGAATATTTCAAAAATCATAGGTTTCCGGATTAGTTTTTGCAAAACTGATTTACCAGTGATTTGCCCAGTTTTCAATCAGTTTTCTCCCAGTTTCTCAACCGTGAACGGCACTAATTTCTCAACTGTGAATGGGGTTAATGTTCTGGTGAGGCCAACTTAGGGCTGGGACCTGACCAACGAGCTAGTCTAGAGCTGGAGTCGCTGGTACAAGGGGGATCGTCAGCCTCTATTTATCTTCTGTTATCAGACGCTAGGTATCCGTCAGGAGGCCTTTCGTGCGTCAAAAAGCAAATTTGGGTCCCATTTGGACCGCTTGGGCATGGATTAAGCGCCGGCGGATCAATTTGGCGCTAGCACCCCATCACTTCTAACCACTCACCGCGAACGACCTTTGCCATGTCACATTCGCTCATACTTAATTGTTGGGTTCTTCGAGATGATCCAAGCAAAGTATTTGAAGTCGCAATTGAAAGTTCCGCATCAGTTGGCGCGTTGAAAACGTATATCCAACACGCTGTATTCGCTACGTACCCTGCTAACTCTCTTCGTCTTTGGATGGTGAGTTGTGCCACGTTAAAGATCTGACGCATATATCGTGATAATTCCATATTTTGAAAGGCGGACATCAACCTCACGACGGACTCAGATCTACTCAAGCAGATCGAGGTAGAAGGTGATAATGATATCCCGAAAGCCACACAGTTGACGGAGCCATGGGTTCCGCTGTCAGAACTATTCAAGGATCGAGCGAAGGCTCAACATCTTCACATAATTGTGCAAAGCCCCCCGGGTACGTGTAGATCCCCACCGGAATTCGTCGTACTTTGACGAATCCCCGCACGACGGACTTCTAAAACTAATCGTTCAAGTCCCTGGTACAAAACCCCTTTCACCTCTCCAACGGGCGTCTGCCTGCTGATCATATGGTGCCGTCTCCAGTCTCAGAGCGTGCTCGCAACGATGCGAATGACTATGGGGATGGGGAGAAAACGTTGCCATCAGAAATTCCCTGCTCGATTCTCGGGGCCCGCGTTGGACGCCCCTTTCTGGTTAAGACTTCTCGTCACCAAACTGTCGATGCTCTGAAAAAGGCGATCAAGGAGCAAAATAAAAACAGACTCAACGACATCGATGCTGTTGACCTTGACATTTGGAAAGTGGGTAAACCCGCCCCGGCCACTACTGGTGGCAATGACCAACAATATATTTGCAGCTCGAGACTCCCTTTTCAGAGAAAGCCATTGGTGAACAGCTCAAGGGAGTCAATGATCCTGCGAAAATTCCAGGGGGTGCCGAAAAGCTCGAAATCACGAGGAAGCTGTCAAGCTATTTCTCTGGCCCTCCAGCCGAAAACTTCATTCCTTTGGTTGTGCAAGCTCCCCCTTCTGGTGAGTACCAACCAATCGCCTTGCAAGCATCGGCACCTTAACATTCATTTCGTGAAGCAACATTGCCTCGATCGCGCCGACCTTCCATCGTTGGCTCTCTCGACTACAAGGCGATAATTGGAAAACATGTCGAGGCCGCCAAAGCAAAGAAGTCTCCTTCCACTGGAGCCAACCCCTCTGCATATCGAGCTACTCAAGCTAAAAACCCAATCCTGAACGGCAGACCGTTTGCAACGCGTTCAACTCCTGTGCATCTGTACCACGATGTCTTCACGACATTCACCAGCATTTACGACGACACGAACCGGGAGATTCCGCTCGATATCCAGAATCATATCTTTAAACTGTGCCACGATTCGTCTGAGCTGTACAAGACTGTTCGCGGAAGAGAGGGAGGCGAATCTATACGGCTCAACGCCATCTTACCCCTATACAGGGCGATACTTGGTGAAGCAATGCAATCCTACAGTGTGGCTGGAGTGCAGGCAGATGTGGCAATCACGACGACGACGAGTGATGGCCAACTGGCGCCACGAGGAATTTTTGAGTTTAAAAATGAGATAGGGGCCGGTGGTTGCGATCCCAATTTGCAAGGGTCTATGTCATATATCAAATATTGGGCAAGTGATACGGTATGTGTCCACCCGACTCTTTCTATGCTCAACTCACGCCTCTTCCTTAGCTTAAAGCTATAAGAGAAAAGTGCTGTTGCCCTTCTTTCGTCATCGCCGTGCCGGGTCCGTGGATTGCTGTCCATGGCGCCGTGCTAACCGATGCGGGCTGGGTTTGTCAACCGCTTACCGATCTCGTCAATCTCCAGTTTGATCCATACAATTATCGCCGCATGCTCAATGTTGCACGCCTCTTCCTGGCCCTTCGTGAATCCCTCCAGGAGCTCGACGCGTTTTACAAAGGCATTAAACACCAAATGCCATCCCTACTGTGGCCATCGATATGTGCATACAATGGCGTTCAATTCAAGTATCTAGCGCGTCTTGTTCCCGAGTGCCATTCAAAGGCCGTGTTCAAAGCCTCGACACTACCAAACAACGAAATGATCGTCGTCAAATTTACAGACTCGTACAATGCCAAAGCTCATCGCCTTCTTGCAGAAAAGGACCTGGCACCTAAGCTTCGGTATTTTTCCGGTGACGATAAGGGATTCAAGAAGCCAGGTGGTCTTGAGATGGTTGTCATGGACTTTACCGAGGGGTCCAACGCACAATTGTCTCAGCAAGGCCGTGAGGACGTTCGCCGTGCACTGGATCTTCTTCATGGGGAGAACTATGTTTTTGGAGATCTTCGACACCCTAATATTCTAAACTTGGAGGATGGGCATGCCATGCTGGTAGATTTTGACTGGAGTGGCCCCGCGGAGCAGGTGTTTTACCCCATGGGACTGAATCAAGAGATCGAATGGCCAGCTTCATGTGGTCCAGGTACGCCTATTCGGAAAAAAGACGACCTCTTCATGCTTGGGAAACTGTAGCTGACTAATCTGTATCGTGAACCATTTCAATACTTGAGTAATGCAGTCATGCAATACTTTATTCTTAGCCACATCACGCTTTTATTTTGTAAAATACATGTAGTATCACACACTTGTATCACAAAATATGTCATTGTGATTCACCGGCTTCCTGTGACATCGAATTCTTTGCCGTTGTGAAGATGAGGAGTCACGAAGAATATCTCATAAGCGCCAACTCACGCATGATAATGGACATTCTATCCCTGGGAAATACCATATTACTTTAGTACACCATCATAGTGGCATAAAATTACGATCTCCCAGGGGTACAGAGTGGCTAATATGTCTCGGGACGATGGTGAAAAAGTCGCATTGCCCTTATAGGTGTCGATCATTAGACACATTTTATCCCTGGGATATAGTGATTATATGTACTAAGAGATACATAATTTGCACTGAAACTAACTCCCAAGGGTATCGACTGTCGGGAGGGATCTTATGCCAAAGTTTCACTGTTTTTACTTGCTTGCCAGTGCTTCGGTGCTCCCGCCCCCAACCGTCGCTGTTCAGTCCTCAGCATGCTGTGCTAGTAGAAGATGATGAAGGCGAGTATCGCTTGGAAGCTCCGCAACCCTCCAGTGTTATATTCTACTCTTTCAGAAATGAACCGGCCTGAGCTGTTGACACTCGCCTTCGCGTACGCATCGTCTGGGACAGTGACGAAGCCTTGAGGAGACATCACTGTATCCGAGATACCAGTCCCTGACAAGGCCATACACGGGACTTGAGCGTGTTGCGCGACGATGGTCGACAAAATCTTGTCGCCGAGAGAACGCATTGCAGATCCCGGTGGCCCAATGAAGACGATCGGATTCTCCATTCGCGGCCAGAAATTGAACGGGGTCGAAGAACGGCTTTGGAAAATTCTGCGACAAGCAAGCCCAGGAGGTGGCATCACTGGCATGCCTTCTCCACCTGCGACGGCGACGCAAAAATATGCTGGATCTGAGGGATCAGAATCTATTTCGATATTCCCAACGCGCAAAATTGCGGCTCCGATGCAGAACGGTGGAATTTCTGGTCGGGACCGAAACCCACGGCCACCTCTACCTCAATAGAGTCAAGGATCAACACCTGTAAATAGGCGCTTAGAGTTGCCTCGAGGGACACGGTCAATTTTTTTTTTGGCGTGACCTTGCGTGAAAATTTTTTCAGTAAATCTCAACGACCAGACTACACGAATGTATCATACAGTGCATCTATGGAGTGAATATTATAGCCAATGTTGATGTTTTGGATGTCCTGGACCAGTATCTGGGCGCTTATGCTCGAGTGTGACTCCGAAGTTGAACTGGTCCGATAACTCATCACATAAACCCCCATTCCTGCTCATCTGGGAAGAACCTGTGTTTACAACATCTATCTATATTCCTAGAATGGATCTCCTGACTTTTGTGGTGCCTTAGTCCTGGTCCGAAAGGACGTGCCAACACGATGTCAGGTCCCGGAGCCGGAGGGAACATGAACCCATCGGGAATCAACCAATATGCTCCATGTGGTGTGTTAGGTTTTATACACGCATAGAATACTCATTTGATTCCCCCACAGTGCCTGCTAGCGACCCTGTCCTCACTGCAGCCTTGCAGAAATATCACCGCCAGCCAGACCTCACCGATAAAGATAAATCCGAACTTCTTTTGCAGGAGTATGGTATTACTATGAGGCATGTACTACTTCCCTAAGGCCAGGCTCTGAATGACTTATTTCCCGGTATGCCTAGCCCACGCTTGATAAAGAAGCGCCGTAAAGAGCTAGCTAGGTCTTCTAAGCAGTAGAGTGGCAAAGAAAATGATATCCGATAATGAAAAAGAACATCTTGTTGCTTCTGCCATGGGAAGTGATCCCCGGAAACGACATGGTCCCCGCACTATCCAACGGGAGTTGGCGTTTAATGGAATCAGACTCCCTCGGTATGATACTCTGAATCTTGACCTGATATTCTGTGGCCCTGAATTCCTTTACACTATGTCTTGGAAGGGAGGATATCCGTGAGACTATGAAGAACCTAGATCCAGAAGGATTTCAGAAGCGGCACCCGTCAGCAAAAAAAGTCGTACGGACACAACTTACCTCTCTCGGCCCTAATGACGAATGGTGTGGTGATGGGCATGACAAGCTCAATAAGATTGGCATAGGTATTTATGGTATCCGTGACAAGTTCTCTGGATTCTGGCTTGGGCTCTGGGCTGTTCCAAATAACCGACTTGGTGATGTTGTTGCTCATCTATATCTCTGTCTTGTGGAGGAGAAGGAAGGTTTGAATTCATATTCTATATTCTTCATATTATACTACTGACACTTGTGTCCAGGTATCCCCAACCAATCAACTACTGATTGCGGAAGTGAGACGACTGGTCAATTTGCACTTGCAAATGCATTGCAGTGAGTCCATCTTATCAACAACCCCTGAGGTTCCCTAAGTGTATTGCCAGTGATCTCCTGTACCCAGATCGAGATGGGAGTAGTAATCATGTTCACCGATACCTCAAGAGTATCCATAACATTGTCATTGAAAAAGGGTGGTGGCGTCTACACACCCACTGGGGTGATAATATAGTTGCATTCTTTGAGAAAGGTGTTCAAGATGGTATTTATGATATTGACACTCCTGGCCACCGGTATGAGGCTGTCTTTTATTTTTCATTTTGTTACTCTGATGACTGTTTGCAGCAATCTCTGCATGTGGCTATGGTCAACCTTTGTCTGTGCAGAACTCAAGATTCTACGGGAAAAGTTGAATATTTCAAAGGTTCGATATGACAAAGATAAACTCCTCCCTTCCGGCAAATCTCCGCACCACATTTACACACTCCCAGAGAAGGTGTGTTATTCCCTGACTTTTATTGTAATAATGTAAAGCACAGTCTCTCACTGTCTGTATTAGTTTGGTGGTACAGATCAACTTCATCATCTCAATGAGCAACAACTCGGCTTGGTTCGGGATGCCAAAACCCAACTTGGCCAACCAGAACTGCTTTGTTTTGTTTCACCTGAGTATGAAGCGCAAGCGCAATTAGTATACAGCCAAATTGGGAGTCCAGTATTGACCGGAGATACTATTTGGGATACTTTCCAGTCAATGCTTCCATACATGTAACTCTGTGACTTATGCTATTAAACTCAGAAGTATGAGTGTAGAGTGTGGCTGCATAAAGCAAGGTGAGTAGTGAGACAGTGGCAAGTGACAAGGTTAATGCATACAACTCTCCTCTGGAGTTGTCCAGATGTGAAATGGATTGCCTATCCATTTCATGAGTTCCTTGTGAGTGTAGCTGTGTGGGGGACTTTGGTAGTTTAGATAGAAACAGTTTCAGAGATAAAGTCAAGATGTTGTAAAAGGATGAAAATGTTCACAGTGCTGCAGCACTACAAACATATACATGTCCTACAGGGGTCATGCAGCATTACTTAAAAGGGAAGTAACCTAAAGCATGACTCCGCACTGAAAACCTCTATGAGGGAAAAGTGCATGTTTGAGCAGCTCACACCACAAAAGAAAATAGTGAAGCAATACCCTAACATAGTCAGGATATAACAATGCTGGTATTTGAAATATATACTCTATACTGCTACTAGTGAAGGTTAACATTCAATATTTCCATCTGACACTTAACAGTTAGTGTCTGATGTAATTAGATAATGCCATTTGTAGAATGAGTATCTGATGTGAGAGAGTGAGTGATGAGTGAAGTGCATATGACTTGGAAGTTACTAAGGCTTGACTTTACTGAGGTTGTCTGAGTATGAAATGGTGCCTAACCATTTCACCAAGTGTCACACTAGATGCAAGTTTTGAATGGAGTTGAGACAAAGGTAAGAGTGATCACACGATTTCCTGTCTACAAGCATAAACATGTCATACAAGAGTCACATGCCTAAGTGTGACTCTGCATTAAAAACCTCTGTGAGGGAAATATAGATATGTAATTAGAGAAGAGCAATGCTTAACTAAGTTAAGGTAATGCTAACTGTTTCCCAGTGAGCCATTGCTATGCTAAGGACTATGGGAGTAGAGTAGAAACTCAAGTAACATGTTAGATACAAGTTTCAGTTTTAGATCAAGGTGGAGGTAAGAATGAATTTATACATGCTGTTGCAGGCTACAAACATAAATATATGTGTACTACCTAAAAGGAGTAACTAAAGCATAACTCCACACCAAAAGCCTCTTTAAGGGAAAAGCATTGATTGGAGAAGAATTTGGTTTCATCACACCATTCATGGGTTATTTACAATTTATTGAGGCCCAAATCTTCAAATCTTCCAATATTTCTTAGATTTCTAAATATTTTATTCTCTCCAGGATCCATGAAATTTGACTGAGTTATTTAAGGTGCAAAACAACAGGTAAAAAATACAGTGACCAAAGTGACATCAGAAAATATAACTGCTGTTTGTGTACAAATCAATGCATCATGTTCAGGACATTGTGTGCCAACTCATTAGGCTCTATTGTCAATGACCTAAAGTGCCACCACATGAAAAAACCAATTGCGAGGTTACATGCCAAGCATGGAAAGTTCTAGTATATAAGAAAATGTATAAGTTGCTTTTCATACTACACCACAAACCTAGCCTCTCACTTTTTCAACTCTGCTTTAAATGCCTTCACAAACTCAGCATCCACTACAAATCTTTCAAGATGGACCCGCTCATTCCCTTTGTACCACAGCCCCATATTGAAACAAAGATCAGTGCAGTCATGGGCAAGGCAATGCTCCCACAAACTCTTCTTTCCACCATCCCAAGGGCCAAGGAACCGTCTAGGCTGATTAAGAATAAGTTGGCAATAATTCAAGAAAAACATACCGTTCAGTTGAATGACCTTGAAGATCAATCAAAGTAAGAATTCCATCCGAATCTTTTATTCCTTTGAACATAAAAGTGAGGGGATTGCCGCTAAATGGAAAGAAGAGAGATGTACCTTGGATGTCACATGGCACAAATGTGCCATTACTTTCGGATATGACATAGTGAACAAATGCATCAATTGTGTGTTGTAATGCATCCAAGCCCTTGCCGGCATTTTGGGCCTTCACAATGAATGTGTCAGTGGCCGAGTGCCCTGAGAAATGTAGCATCTCATTCTCAAGTGGGAGTAGAGGAGAGGCGATGAAGTATCGGTGTGAAACAAGGTCACGGAATGATCCAATATTGCCGGAAAGTGATGCCTCTGGAGATGTTGTACTGTTGTTGATAATTTCCCCAAGAAAAGTACCCTCAAAATTGGTACGGAAAGCTGCAATGAAGAATGTAATGTTATGTGAAACAAAATAAAGGACAGGACATACGGATAGGGTAATCTTGATCTGTATTTGAGAGCTGGCCGGCATAAGTTTTAATGGCAACTAGTTGATTCCACTTCTCATGGTAGTAGTCAACAAAACCCAATATACGAAGTTCACTCGCAAGAATTTTTTGCACCTCCCCCTCGAAGTTGGATTGATCCACAGAGGTGAGAGTTGGTTCATGTTGAGTTGTAATGGCATATTTAATACCGTTGATAACCCCCTTCAATAGTAGAAAGAGGTTGGAAACTCAATGACTAATAGTATATGACCAATGGGTAACATACCAACAATGCTCGTTTTGTCCCACCATGCCCAATGAATCCAGATGTGGTGTCATTTTCTTGAGGTGCGGATGAAAGCCTCAGGATGCCTTTTGTCGAAGAAGCAAAGCTCACATGGATTGATCCACCTGAGAATGTACGAGAGGGCAAAGAAAGGTTCACATTGAATGATGCCAATGTAGCCGAAGGACTATCGGGTTGTTGGAAGGTGTGTCGGGGGACTGCAAGGGCAAGGGAGGGGATTGAGATGTCGTTTGACTGTCTTGGTATCGGACTCTGAATCTACCAAATAGTAAGAATTATCACGATGTGAAATAAGCTTCACATAAATTGAGAAGTACCAGCACGAGCTCTCTTGGTCCCGCCTGATATTGATGTACTACTAAGTGAATTAATCAGTATCGGCTCAAGAGGACTACCTTCCTCTACATCAGCAATAGGTAGTTTCAGTGTGCGTGGAGGGATTGTTATTGTGAAACGAGGCTTTGGCTGCGGTTGAGGTTCAGAATCATCATCGTCATTGTGGTCAGAAATGCCACTATCGCTTTCGTCAATGTCAGAGGAAGATGGTTTGCGAGTCTTCTCATAAAGCCGTTCACGCTTCGGGTCCAGCCACTTAATTAATTAATTAATTTGAGATAAACATGATGCATATGTGAAAGTGTGCACTTATGAGTCTCGGCTCAGCATATGTAAGTTGCAAAATTATTTTGCGATTTTCAGCATTTGGTTTTGGAAGTCCTTTCCGTTGGGCAAGGCTGAGGAAATCATTTGCAGTGCCGGATAATAGCTCTGTAGTGCTAATAAATGGCCCAGACTTCTTATCACCAGCCAAAAGGGCAACTCGAAACATTGATCTATTAATGTGTAAACCGATAGTTGCTTGTTGAGAAAACATTATACACTTGCATTTCAAATGGCTCCAGACATCGATCCTTGAAGAATACATCGGCAAAGAAATTGTACAGTTCTCCCAACAAAGTTGCGACGATAGCCTGCATGCTCTGAGTGCCGGGGTGTTGTTGTGATATGTGAGCATTGGGAACCTAACAACATTTTATTTACTTGTGGCAAATATTTGGAAAGAAAGATAACGATGCACCCACAAACACAACGGTATTTGGCTTATCAAATGGACATTGAAAGACCTTAATTTCAATTCTCACATCCATAGGCTTTTCACCCTTTGGGGGGGCCATCTTTCGTGCAAATTTCCGCTCTGAGTAGGAGGGCTGAGCTTGAGATGCCGGTTTGGGGACTCCAAAGGTAACATAGGACGACCCGCCAGTGAGAGCTGTAGTTGGTTTCTTGCCAGTGAGACGATCACCTGATGCCTCCATCTTATAAGGTGCGGCCATGCTCAGCAGTGAATTAGCGTAGAGAGGTGAAGTTCCCGGCACAGCATCAAGATGGTTGGAAGGTGGGAGGCGGTCTACAAGTCGAATATGTCATCCATGATCCCCATCATATATTTGGCTGCAAACCTGACAAATCTTCAGCTGGTGCTGCACGGAGTGGCTGGAGAAGCTCCAATAATTTTGAGTTTGACTTGAATGTTATCGGGAGAGTACGAGCCCCTATATGAATAAAACACACGATTGAGTTGGCTTGATCAATTGACGATAGATAACATACCATCAGCCCAATGAGCGAGGCAGATGCCACACAGAATGTTGATCTCTTTAGTGGGCGTCCAAAAGCCACAGCTGTAACAACCTTCCCGAGTCTACAAAATATAGAGACCGATCAGCATTACTATAGGACTATGTGTCAATTTGAATCATGGCCAATCACTCAATTCACTCACAAGAGCGTCCCGTCTCTCCTGACTACCCTCAGGAGCCCGCCATAAATATTCACATCGTCCACAATTGCGTGATTTCATCAGTGGGAAGATATCACGGCAGTCATTGCAGGCTGCCATCAGTGTAAGAATGAGACGTTGTGATTGATAGCGATCAAATAATGCTAAATAAGCGTGAGCGGCCCCTGTGGCAGATCTGGTTGAAGAAAAGCTGTGAGCACGTTATATACATGAGCGATTGGACATTGCTGAGGTCACCCACCTTGTTGCAGGAGATTAGAGCCTGTTGTTTCGAGTGGAGAGCAGATGTTGAGAAAGTAGATCCGAAGAGAGCCCAGAGAAAAGACTGATGGTTCACTAGGCGGTATGTTCTTCTTGATTGATGCACCTTTGTCCCAGACAAATGGGTGTGGACTTGCTGTGGAGATATCGGGTCAAGTTCAACTTCCGAATCACACTCAAGCATAAGCGCCCAGATACTGGTCCATGACATCCAAAACATCAACATTGGCTATAATATTCACTCCATATATGCACTGTATGATACACTCGTGTAGTCTGGTTGTTGAGAATTACCGAAAAAAATTTCACGCAAAGGTCACGCCAAAAAAAAATGACCGTGTCCCTCAAGGCAACTCTAGGCGCTTCTCATTGTTGCAGCACGTCTAACGGCTGATTATGTACCCGGAGACTCACGTCAATGTTGTCATCGTCGGTTCTCGGGTCAACCAGTTCAAGAAAGCGCAGGAGGGTTTCCGGTCTAACTGGCTTGGAATTGAGATTGGCTTATAACTCGCTCATCAAGGTCAAAGAGAGCCTCCAAGAAATCAGCGTTCCAACGAGCGATGATGAGGCCTCTGAGGTCCCTGAGAACCCTCAAGGTCTGATTGCGATGCCAACATCTTTTGAGGAAGCGCTGCATACGATGCTGACGATGATGGAATCGAAGCTTGATGGGCCACATGTCTGCTTGCACCGGTCCCTCTCCCAAGCATCTCTTCACTGACCACCACTGTCAGGCTCTCTCCTTCTCCAGCATGACGTATGAAACTCTAAAATCTCTCAACGTCAAAGACAATGGCGTTCTCAAGCTAAAAACAGACAGTGCATCGTGCGTGACCGCAACAGTGGACGTGGGGAAGGGGGAGCAATGGTCTTCCGAGGGCCTGTATCGTCACCTCTGTATGCTGCAAGACCTCGTTCCTAAAACCGTGAGCACATGCGATGGAGCTTGCATGCGTGTTCACCCAGAACGAACTATTAGAATGAAGGAGCTGCCCGAATATGGATAAACGCCTTTCTTTTCCGAGCTTCGGCAATGTCCCCACCAGATAAAAAACTGGTGCTCAGTGTTGAGCAAGGTGTTTCGGCCACCGCTGTCCAGCCTTCCAGTTTCACCACTGTAAGCGGTTACGTCGACTACGCCGTAGTTGTGGCTGCGGTTGATGATGCAGGTGAGCTCCTGAACGGTTCTACAACAGCCTTGCTCATTTTATGTAGAGATATTCCTGAGGCATCCAGTTCTTGAAAAACTCAAAGGACGCGAAACTCTTTTTATTCTGGAAGCTAAGACAATGGAATCTTCCCTCGCAAATCACGTCCCTCAGGCAGTGTCGGAGATGCACGCTTGCGCGAAGAAACTTGGGTCAGCCGCACGCTCATCGGCCTTGATCTCCTATTGTTCAAAACTAATGCCCTTCTTCAGAAAGAGGATCATTCGTGGAGCTCTGACACAAGGGCAAGACTGGATCTTCATTGTACTTAGGATGAATGATGATGGTTTTGGCGCTGAGTATGCGGAGTCCGGGGTGATCGGTCTCATGGATCGAGGCTTGCTCGGAAACTCAGTAGTCTCACTCCCGGGATGTATCATGCTTGCTGGGATTATTTCATATTGGGCAAGTGGCTAGTATTTGCTCGTATTTCCCTTGCTCAATCTTGTTTCTGGAACATAGATCAGTCACAGCAACGAAGACATCGGAGAAGATGACTGGTTCACTGTGAAGTGGTGAGAAGTGAGCGATCGCCATATCCGCAATTTAATGGTTGCCTAGGCTCAATGAATGCGCAAACTAGAATACGGCTCGAGTATAATGGAAGGTCGGGGCATGCGTCTGCTGGTCCGATGGGAACCCGGATACTCCGGATCTCGCTGTTGTCCACCTGACGTCCAGCAAAGCAGCCGCTGAATTGGCAACCCGCTGAAATGCTCCCGCGTTACAGGCTCTATGCCTCTGTCGTGTCGGGTGGAGTCTTTGATCATTAGCACCCCAGCATGCGCGACATCCCCTACTGAATCGATTTCTATTAATATATCTCCCCTTTGGCCCGTCCTAGCTACTTTGGGACATCTAGAATCTCAACTGCCCTGCATGCGTTTCACTCGGCGTCGCACACACGTCAACCTTCGCCAGCAAACTCTAACTCACATTCAACTTCTCAGAGAATGATGACGGCAGGAATAACTGTGCACTTGGTTGGACCAGGTTCCGAAAGCCCAACAGACGAGTGCGTCGAGGCCCGGTATCTCTCTATCGCAGCGTAGAGCAGGTCGTCTTATCCTGTGCGTGCCGGCGTCATTCATCTTCAGCACCTGGCAATCGTAAGATGAACAAGAAAGCTGGGAGTCTTTGGAAACCCGCCGCCATTGCGCAGCGTTCTAGATCTAAAAGAAAGCAAAAAAAACCTACAAGTTCACTTACCAATGACAACAAATGGATAAGGACGGAAGCAACTGAGCGGTCGGACATTGATGAAACTTACCTTAAGTCCTTTTCTCCCTGCCACAGCGGAGACATCTTTGCAGCACGCAGCGACCTGCCACCACTCCACTGCTATTACAAACTCATCAATTTGGCGATCATGCCATTGCATTCCAGGTGGTCAGGTGGGCCTCGCGACTTATGAAGAGCAGCCAGGATCGCAACGCGCCCCTAGAGGATAACCCCTGCGCAGGTGGCAAGACGGGACCGGATACTCTGACCACGAAGTTTACCACCTCCTGTCATACATCAAACAGGAACTGGCGAAAGAGTGCTGTTGCGTGCCCTTGTTTTGTTTGAAGATGTTTGGCCGATAAACGGACAACATCAGATTTTTCGCGTACGTGCTCCAGCAGTGTCCAGCTTGAACTGTACCAGCCTCAATAATACCAGGAGCAATCACAGAAAGCGTCAAAGATGTTGATTAGGTTGAATGGACGAATGACTAATGACTAGCGACTAAGTAGCGAATGTAGCTGAGGTTCACAAAGCGACAGCGTGCAAGGTCAACCGTCTGGATATCGAAAGCATGGATGAATGAATGATTGGGTACTGCAAAAAATGTACTATGAATTAAGGAGCAACTTTGCACACTCTCGGGGATCGGGATGCGGGTAACAGGACTCTGAAGAGATTAACCGAAAGACCCAGCCAGACACAAACTTTGGGCTTTGCTTCATGAACGATTGAAAGGAAATCCGGTGCTTGTTCCCTAGGGAATTTTACACAATATGTAGGAATATTCGGGGGTGCTTTGAGCCCACACGACGCACGCTTTGACCAATGCCCCTTAATTAACGCAGTTCATTAGTAGGCTTCTTCGGAGCCCTTCATATTTAAATACTCACAGATCCCTAAGCCTATGGCATGACAGCGACAGGTGAGCTTTCAGGCATCAGAACGCGGAACAAATGGCTGAGTCACCGGCTGCTGCCAGGGCTACCATGAACTAGAAAGAAACACATATGTCCGTGTTTGTTGGACAATCCTTTGAACTCACTTACAATTATCGAAGGCAGCCACAGCTTTTTCAACACTGACAATTGATGACATGCCGGAGCGCAAATAATTCAACAGATGGCCCAGAGAACCGAACAAACAGCTGTCGCACTCACAGGTGTGGAGTCGTATCATGAGACACATTTGCGTGGCGAGTGCAGCAATAACCTAGTGACGTTGAGGTGAGTATGTCTTGTGACACAAGATGAGAAACAATACCGTTGTGAGTTGCCATACTGTGCCTGTCCTAAAGCCACAGTCAATTCCAGCATGACTATGCATAAGGGACTAAACAAACCATGGAATCGTGATGAGCTGCTCGACGTCGTCATCGCGCCAGTTGTTCAGGATTTGAATGTATACAGCATAGCTCGTGATGATTCTTAACCAAAGGGGTAGTCAGCAACGAACAAGCACCAAAAAGTGCGATGCGGAACCTTGCGGACCGCGGAATATACCAACATTTGTAACAATTCACAAACCCTACACCGAACGTGAAGCACCACAAGTCCAATGTCAAATGATCTTTTGATGACAAATTCTTTTGCGGTTATCTGCTTACCATAGTCCTCCGACCTTGAGGTTGAACCGGAAAGATCGAGAGACAAAGGAACCGAGGCATGACATCAGGGTCGACTTGGTATGCGTGCACAACAAGAGAAAGACGAGCAGACATGCGATGCGATATACTGACCACCAATTTGAGCCACAACTTGTCCTTTGGAAAGTTCTGAAAGTAAAGGATAGTCTGTGGCGTCACGATGCCAAAGAGACTAAGGAAAAGATCGTCTCCATCACATGAAACGGAGGCGGACAGGGTCATGTGTATGACTTACATGACTGACGCGATAAGCCCACAGAGCAAACCGCCTACCAGATTCTCATCTTCAGGTGTCAGCGGACGCTGCATGAGGCCTGAAGGAAGGCGGATGACCAGAGCAAGAAAAAAAAAGGAGCGACAGATGAGACCGAGGTCTCCACGAGCAAGCGAACGCCAGCGAGCTTTCCAACGTACAAAAAAAAAACCTGTGAGGCCAAAAAAATGTGTATTATAGGACGGGGAGTTGAAAAAAAGCAATAGCAATAGTATAGTGCGCCAAAGGGTGAACAACCATGCCGCAGTCGATGCTGTAGAGGTTTTTGAAGAATTGTGGACAGATGACAAGAAAATATCGTTAAAAATTCATGGACAAAATCATGGATAAATCTGGCACTTTTCAATGGTAGCTATGGACATGTCCTGGATAACAGTGCCATTGGAGCAGCACAGCACCGGGGTCTATACCATATGCGGGTTCAGGGTTGCCCATTCATTTGCATTTCAGGGATGGCGGATCAGTGCGCTGCATGCTGCACTGCCACTGATCGTCGCTCATCACTCCACGCTTGCCAGCGCTTCCCTTGTTGCTTCATTGTCGTCCCTTGCCCCTTCGTCATCGTCCCTTGGCACTTAGTTTTAATTTTTGTGCCGCTGCATTCCCTGCTCACCCCACCACTTTCCTCACTTGATTTTTATGAAACCCATATATATTATGCATATAGTATGTCTACAATACATATAATAGAAATGCCGACGCTGCGCGCGCAAAAAAAGTGCGCAGCAATGGTGCATCCACACCTTGCACCACTCCTGAGGACTTGAAACCTTCCAGGAAGTCACTGTGGACTCCCTGGAGGTTGGCGTGATCGAAAAGAGGCGCATATATGCAACCAATCGTCGCTGACATCATCAGGAAGCGCCGACGCACAATCTGGTGACACTGGCGGCATTTTTGCATTTTGTCATCGGTTTCCTGCAGCTTGAGGGGCGTTGGGGTGGTGTTTGTGTGTTCCAGATGGTGTGCTGTTGCTGGGGGCCCTTAGGAGACGGAATGTGGGGGGTGTCAAAATGTGTTTTTGCACTTGACATTGCTCTGAGCAGCCAGGACATATTTATTCATGCAGGGGGGTCATAATATAGCACTTCGCCGATGGGGAAGGTGCAGGAAAGTGCTTACATGTCCCGGCAACGTCGTCGGAGGTGCTAAGCGCCAGCAACGACGTTGCTGGGACATGGAAGCGCTTTTCAGCAGCTTCCACATCGAAAAAGGGGGCGTGGGGTGGCAGGAGGTTATCGTGGTTGTTGGTTTGGCCATTTGGTGGTGTTGCGGACGTGTGGGCACGGGAGGCAGGCGCCTCGTCGCCAGCGCTCAGGAACAGTAAAAACCCCGTAAACCGATGATTACACACAGCGTGGAGATAATGATATATCATGTTGATATATTTTTAGTATATGATTATTGCATGACAAAAACCCTAAGCATATCCCACATTTGTATATTCTAAAATTTGATATTGCTTACATAATCATTTGTATTATGTAAGCAATATAAATGATTACATAAGCAATATCAAAAATTCAGAATATGCAAATGTGGGATATGCTTAGGATTTTTGTCATGCAATAAGCATATACTAAAAATATATCAGCATGATATATCATCATCTCCATGCTGTGACAGGGCGTGAGAGGCATCGTGGGGGTGGTGGGGGGTTGGCATGGTGGTTGTTTTTGCTGCTTGGGTGTGTCGCGAATGCGGAGAGCGGCGCGATCGCCGTTTCCGTCGCCAGAGTACACAAGAATAAAAAAAAACCCTGTAAACAGGGCTGGTGGTCATTGCCAAGTCATCGCTAGTTAATTTAAGCTCATTGCTATCCCTACACAGGCGTCTCTATCGGGAAACTCGCTCGACAGATCATACATGGCCCGGTTAGGTGTGCAATGACTTTCCGGATTTATCTGGCTTTTGCCAGGATTCCTCTGTCGGGGCGTCAGTGGATCTAAATTACGCTTGATCGGTGGCATGATCGGTCTCGGAGCCACTGTGAGATTTTGTATAATTCTCATGTTTTTCTTTAGCTCTGGGCCCTTCGGATAACTTTGTATTTTTAGGCCTCTGAGCTGTAGTGGTTCCAGTCTACTTCATTGCTCGTTCTTATATCCTGCTTCGCTTGCTATCATCGCCAATGTTGCTCTTCATTGTTAATTAATTGTTCCTTATCGTTTTTTCCATTGTGAATTGGTGGCAGAGTTCTTAATGAAAATGCCGCGCGGCTTGTGCGCATTTGAATAAAAAATGTGCACCTTTTTGCACATTCAATTCGCTAAATTGTACAACTTCGCGCCATTTTTGCGCGGTATTCGACCTTTAGCTATTGTTACATTGGTGTTACATTGGTTGATGAATGAATTTTTTTTTTGGTTCTGGTCTTTGTGAATTTCGTAAAAAAAAAAAAGGAACTTGAGTTTATTCGTCTGCCATGAGATCGACGAAGTAAGCAGAGGGGGAGTGTTACCAGTTGATATGGTAACTGGAAGTACAGGAACACTTATTCCTGATGAACTGTAATTCCTTTTCTTTGGCAACCTGCCACTCCGTGCCCTATGCTTTTTTCCTTGCAAAGCATGGTTTTTTTATTGCAAGTGTCACATTGTAATATAGCTCTTTTAAGTACTATGGTAGTTACTTATATAGTCGCATGTATTGCAATGTTGACTCATCTTTTTTTGTCCAACCACTTCTCGCATGCTTCGGTCCAGCTAAGACAGTCTGCACCTAAGATCCTCACTTACCGCAGTCTCCACAGCAGACTTACCTCCTGGAAACTTGTATTAAGACCCGGCATCTTAATCACGTAGGTTATCTCCACTACACGCAAAGCGCCCATCCGTTCGACGGCATCAATCGATCCTCGTTCATCTCTTCTATCCTCACTCGTACTCGATACAAAAAACTATATTACAACGTGACCCTTCACAACTCTCGAAACTCGACGTCGTTGCTTAACTAAATTAGCGCTGCCGTTAACACTGGTGGAGAAACAGGGAACCCCTATTGACAACCGATTCTATTTGCTACCACTACTCTCCAAACATTCAATCTACAAACTCTAGTTTGATCATACTCCTTATTCATTGCTCATGACTACCCATCATTCCGGAAACCCAACACCCACCGAGTTCCACTTGCACCACCAAGGCTGTCCACGAGTCGATCCGCGGATCACCCGGAGCCGAACCCGGTTGACTCACAGTGATGCGGATCATCCGCACTGGGTAGACCCGTATCACACGAGTCATCAAGTCCGGGTCATACGAGTCCCGATCCGGGTGATCCGCGGATGACCCGGTTATTCACTGATATTGGCAATTGAATAGAAATTGAATAGCCTGTACATTGCCCTGCCCCACCTGCTCATTACCTGCCTCCCTAATGCCCGATGGCTCTGGGGGTTGGTCCACAGGTGCCCGGCACTGTCAGGGGGCGCTTGCAATTTGAATTATGTAATACCAATTACCTGTTATAGAGAAAAACACAAAATACTCAAAAATTCGCGATTCTTTTGCTCGGAAAAATAGCGGAAAATGCCGGACCTCCGGAGAAATTTCTCCTGGATGCACCTAAATTACACATTCATGGTAGTGAAAGAATTATTGCAATAGCTTCAATATAACAGAAGATATGAAGCATTCTTTGTTTGGTTATGACCAATTAGGTGAAGGTTTAGAATACAAATCAAGAAGTTCTAATATTCGGAATTTACTCCGGCAGTATAAACGACCATTCCTACATCAAAATATTACATAATGTTATATAAAAGGTACAGGGTGATAGTGGGGAGGCTGTATGGTCAGGCAACCACCTGTTTTCACCATATCCCCCCCACCAAGCATATTGTATTATTGCTGGTACATGTAGGCAAGGTGTATATAAGCCCTTCTGTAACCTTTCCCGGCTCAAAATATGCCTATTTTGGCATGTAATCCTCCTCACTTTCCTAATCCAGCATTTTCCTGTTTACCATGAAGCAGAAATATTCCAGATGGGGAAAGAATTCCTTTAGACGCGTGCACTGTATATTTTATAGTGTATAATTAATTTCAGGGTGATTGGATGAGATTTCATAATACATCTCCTCCTGGTGCCTATTGCCCAGCTGACCCCCCCATAACAGCACAATAAGACTAGGTATAAACAAACAAACTTTTGCGGTCTTATTAAAATATTAAGCTCTACATTTGTGCCATGTTTCATAATTTTCCATTCAGTAGTTGCTCCATAAGTGCTTTTCCTTGTTCACATTGTTTTGAACTGGAATTCTCCAGTTTATCATGAAGCATAGTAATTCTGGGAGATCGGAATATTCAATTATGTTCACCTTATACACATATTATAGTGTATAATTTATTTTAGGCTGATTGGATAAGTCTTTATAGTACATCTCCTCCTGGGTGGCTATTTCCACCTGACACCCCCATACCGGCACAACAAGAATAGATGTGGACAAACTAATTTCAGAAGTTTTATAAGGGTTATTGGACGTCTACTTCTGCCAATTCTCATGGCATTCTGAGCACTTTTACCCCTGGACCATGTCCAGTTCTTGCACCACTGTATGCACCATGGCTTGTCTGCTCAGAAACATAGTCCGGAACTAAAAGTAATCAGAATGCCATGAAAATTGGCGGAAGTAGGCGTCCAATAATCCCTATAAAACTTCTGAAATTAGTTTGTCCACATCTATTCTTGTTGTGCCGGTATGGGGGTGTCAGGTGGAAATAGCCACCCAGGAGGAGATGTACTATAAAGAC
>WNEZ01000756.1_pt1 | contig 32328 bp, 28 predicted proteins | sample 5400521 | NCBI WGS metagenome assembly WNEZ01 (sample SAMN13153339, study PRJNA577476) | soil metagenome | isolation source: 120 cm saprolite under Douglas fir tree site 2 hole 1 replicate 1 | place: USA:California | collected 2015-04-18 | reverse complement strand
TGGAGCAGTGAACGCCCCCGTTCGGGCCTGCACCAGATGCGGCCACCCGGCCGAGAGGGACCTGCGCCCGGACCTCTGCATCCCGTGTGCGAAGGCGCTGCTGCGCCGTGCCCTTCCCTACGAGTCCGTGCTGGTTGCCGGCATCACGGCCGACCGCAGCGCCCTGGCCGTCAGCGTGGGGCGCAACTGATGTCTCACGAAGCCGAGCAGGTTGCGGTGAGCCGCCCGGCACCCGGCGAGCTCCCCGCCGCCGAGCTCTGGCGGCTCATCTTCCGGGCCTGGTGCGGCTCCACCCTCGAGGCGGTCTACGAGCGCATCGGGCAGGTCTGCGACCTGGCGCAGCCCGAGATCCGATCCACCGTGCTCGGGCTCATGAGCAACAGCATCACCACCCTGCCGCCGGCCGTGGCGGAGGCCTTCGAGCGAGCCCTTGGCGGCCCGGGCCGAGGTCGAGGAGAACCGCCGTAACGAATGGCACGGCTGGGTGGACGGTGCAACGAGCGCCGCCTTGCCTTCCTGGTCTTGTGAGGGTTACGTCCTGAGCGAGTCTAGGGCCGGCGTCTCGAGGAGGGCTGCAATTTCAACAGACCTTTCAGTTGATTCCAGCAGCACCGTTCCCGCGCAGGTGTGGCAACGAACTCGTCGCACAATAGCGGTCTTCCATAGCAGCGTTCGATGAACGTTACGCCGGATATTCCGCCCCTTCCGATTGCTAAGCATCGCATCGAACTCGTCACGCGCGGCGCGCCATCTGTTGTACGCTATTCCATGCGCTCAACACGGGCACTTTGCTGCACCGCCTGCATGACACGCCTGGATCCATCTCCCGACGGACTCACCTGCCCAGACTGCCGCGCATTCGTCCCCCAGAGCGAGGGTATATTCGATTTCCTCCTCACGCCCACGCGGGAGGTGGCAACAGAGCTCAAGGGACTCGCGGCAGAAAACCACGTGGACATCGGTGCGGGCTTGGGCTCGGTCAAGCTTATGGCCAGACCAGCCGAAGGCCCCGCGGAACTCATGGCTCGCTCGCGTCACAAGCCCGTCCAGTACTACCAGCAAACAACATCCGCCTACCTGGAGGCTTTGGCCAGGTCACAGATCGATGCCGGCCTCGACGTCCTTGAAATCGGCTCGGAGCGAACCCATCACAAGCTCAGAATGATCAAGGATCTCTGTTCGTCGGCGTACGCGCTCAACATATTCTTCCATGTGCCCCAGGACGTCGAGAGTCGGGACTTCGTCACTCGCGTCCTGGCGGACATGAGCAGCCAACTGCCGTTCTTGGACGAGTCGCTAGACCTCGTCATCGTGAGCGCCTCCCTTCACCACGCGCCCAACCTCACCGAAGCATTGAAGGAAGTTGCCAGAGTCCTACGCCGGGGTGGGCGCGCGATCGTGGTTAACGAGCCCGTCGAAGGAGCCGCGAAGCGACTTGGCTCGCGACTCCACCACGACCGCAACAGCCTCATCAAGGAGGATCCCATCACGTGGCATGCGTGGAAGCATGCCATCGAGGCCTCCGGCCTTGGGGGAGATCACTTCCTACCAGCGTGGTTCATTGGACGTGTGAAGAGATTCGAGGCCCTTTCCCCGGACACGCGGTTCTACTCGCTTGCCAAGGCCATGCGAGTCATCGTTGGACTGCCAGCCCTCGGCGAGCTGGCTCGGCTGGTCGGAAGGGTCCCCGGGCAGCGAATTCTGGGTCTTCCGTTAAATGCTGTCCTTTGGAAGACCTAACTATTGATGCACGCGAATTCGCAGCGTGTAATCGCCCCGTGTAATCGGAAGGACGGAGCCTAATCCCCCTCCCAGCATGGGTGAACCCGCCACACCCGAAGCGATGCCGGAACGTCCCTCGCCCGGTTGCTCACCGAGCGTGGTCGAACATCGAGTTCAGGACGCCCATCTGACGCTGAACCGCCTTTTCCGCTGGGGCGGTGGAGAGGGCCGAGAACCTTCTTTGTGTCTTTAGGGCTCAATATCGTTCCTTTTCACACAAATAAGGTTTCCAGCGGCCGCCCCTCCACTTCGACCACCAATACCGCGCAACCCCATCAACCGAACAAACGCGCGGTCTTGTTGAAACATACTTCCAGGAGTAACCTCCTGTTTCGACTAAAGCTCTTGGACCATGACACCCAAGTGATCGGAGGGCAGCCAATGAAGTGACACGTCGATGTGGCCTGGATCGCTAGGCGTCAAGTAGACCTCGACACTCGCATCTAGAGCACTGATCTTCTCGACAGGGAGGCACCGTCGTGGCGTGGAGCAATTTTGAGAATCTGGGTGGAGTCTGCACTGGCGGGCCCGCAGTCTCATCGTGGAGCGCGAACCGGCTGGACGCATTCGTCATCGGCACGAACAGCGCAATGTGGCACAAGTGGTGGGACGGCTCGGCCTGGCACGGTTTCGAGGACCTGGGCGGGACGTGCATGGGAGGCCCTGCCGCCGTCTCCTGGGGCCCCAACCGCATCGACACCTTCGTCATTGGCACAGACCGGGCCGTTTGGCACAAGTGGTGGGACGGATCGGCCTGGCACGGTTTCGAGAACCTCGGCGGGACATGCATGGGCCACGAGGTGGCCGCCGCTTCGTGGGCCCCAAACCGGCTGGACATCTTTGTGATCGGAACCGACCGCGCCCTGTGGCACAAGTGGTGGAATGGGTCTTGGAGCGGCTGGGAGAGCCTGGGTGGGGTGTGCACGGGAGGCCCCGCCGCGGTCTCGTGGGGCGCCAACCGCATCGACACATTCGTCATCGGCGAGAACAGCGCCATGTGGCACAAGTGGTGGGACGGCTCGGCCTGGCACGGTTTCGAGAACCTGGGCGGACTCTGCGTCGCGGACATTGGAGGCATCGGTGCCTCCTCGTGGGCCGCCAACCGCATCGACACGTTCGTCATCGGCACCAACAGCGCCATGTGGCACAAGTGGTGGGACGGCTCGGCCTGGCAAGGTTTCGAGAACCTCGGCGGGGGGTGCGCGGGCGGTCCGGCTGCCGTCTCGTGGGGTCCCAACCGCATCGACACGTTCGTCATCGGCGAGAACAGCGCCATGTGGCACAAGTGGTGGGCGTAGCCTAGCCACGTGCCCCAACACGGAGGCGATCAAGACGGTCATGAGCTGGGGCCAGGCGGGCCCCAGCTCATGCTGTCACCGCCTGCCCGGGTCGGCGACGCGGCGAAGGAGCCCGAGCGCGTCACAACGTATCTGGGGAGCCGCTTCGTGTATCCGGCCGGAAGCTGGATCGGCGCGCAGGTAGCCGCGGGGGCAGGGTGGACCCGAGCGCTGCGCGACGTGGCCGGCCTGTTGGACGAGACGGCCTGCGTCGTCGACATCGGCGGCAACGTCGGGGCAAGCCTTCTCCAGATGCTCGCTGCCCGACCGACGGCCCGGGCCATTGCCATCGAGCCGTCTGTTCGCTACCTCCCCTACCTGCGCCACAACTTGAACAGCGCCGGATTCCATCACACGGAGATCGTCCCCCTCGCCCTTGGGCGCTGCCCGGGCACCGCGTGGCTTCACAACAACACCACGACGGCGTCGGTCGTCAACCGACGCTACTGCGGATTCGAGTTCCTCGGCAGGCAGCTGGTCAAGATCCGCACGCTGGACCATGTCATGCAGCATCGGGGACGCGCAAGCCTCATCAAGGTGGACACTGATGGGTACGACATGGAGGTCCTGCGAGGCGCCGAAACCGTCCTGCGGATCGGTAGCCCCATCGTGTATTTCGAGCTTGAGCCCCGGCTTCTCCAGCATGCCCCGGGAGTCGACCTGGCTTGGTTACAGCGTCTAGGGTATCGCCGCCTGGTCTGCCTGGACGCAACCGGCAGGTACGTCGGTACCACCGAGGACCCGGAACGAGCCGTCTCGTGGGCTCGCGCCGGTTCCTCGGGGGGCTACTGCGACGTGGTGTGCTCCATGGCGGGTTCGGGCCTCGAGGCGCGCCTCCTGAGCCTGATCCCACGGTGGGAGGACGACGTCTAACTCCTGCTGTGCGGCGCCGACTACCTACCTATGGCTTCACGCAAATTCGTCCTGTGTAATCCACTTTGTTGAGCAGCACCTGAATTCCCGCTTCCTGAAAGTACTCGTCCGTTGCCTGCCGAGAGCCGCGCCAGTGTCCGTAATCATCAATGATCAGGACACCACCCCGGGCCAGCTTCGGAAAGAGATGCGCCAATTCGTGCTTCGTGGATTCGTACCAATCGGTGTCCAGCCGCAGCAGTGAGATTGCGCCAGGGCACTGCGCCGGAATGGTCTCCTCGACCCTGCCCTTGACAAAATGAACATGGCCGGGGTCATATCCTGTCGAGCCTACATTCCGTTCGACGTCGTCGAGCGTCGCATCGCACCAAATACCGTTTCTGGCCTTCAACTCGGTGCTTGCACTCATGCCAGTGAATGAGACGTCTCTCTCCGTCGGTTCGGTCATGCCCTCAAACGTGTCGAACAGCCAAAGGTCCCGTCCGGTGTCGCCCATCTGAAGGAGCGTCAAGGCTGCCGCCATGATGCTGCCGCCTCGCCACACACCGCACTCGACGATATCCCCTGCGATGCCGCTGCTTACAAGGTACTTGACGGCGCGGCACACGGCGGCGACTCGCTCGGCAGAGGTCATCGTAAATGGGCATACTCTGTCCCAAACGGCACGTTCATCTTCGCCGAAGTCCGGATCGAACGGGTGACCTGGTTGCCCATCCAGTTTGCCGTCATACCGGACCACGTCGTACCCGAGACGACGGGCGACCCTCCGGAGGGGTCCGACGACGGATGTCCTCAATCGCCGACTATTCATTTCTCCCACCCCCCAGCCAGTTCGCGCAGACCCATTACCGGCTGGTCCTGACCGCCAAGCGATCCATTCGGTCGGGGCGGACCACCAATACGTTGCCCTGCGGCGGCAAACTGCGGACGTCCAGGGGAAGGACCTCCATGCCGTAGCGCAGGCCGCCGGCCAGTCTCTTCGGCAGCAGACTGAAACATTGGTAGCCCAGGTCGACCACCGTCTGGAGACAATCGACCCCTCCCCACATGGGGCTGACCTCGATGAGGGCGATCCCGACTTTGCGCCCGGCCCACAACCCTTTCGCGCCGGCCATGACTTGGGGCTCCCACCCTTCCACGTCGATCTTGAGGAAATCGATCTGCGGGAGATCCTGGATCGCCGGTACGGAGTCCAGCGTGATGACATCTACGACGTGGTCGGCGCTGGTGCCCTCACGAAAGTTGGCATGGTCATCGCCGTCTGCCAGGTGAAGGGGGAGTGAGCCCGCCTCGGCTCCGACGCCCATGTTGATGGCGGTGGCGCAGGGGACGTGGCTCAGGTTTTCCTGCAGTCTTTGAAACGTCGGGGAGGGTTCGAAGGAGATGACCGGCCCGTGCCCGGAGCGTGCGGCAAACAAGACGCTGTACAGGCCGAGGTTGGCGCCCACGTCGATGCAGGCCTCCCCCGGCCGGACGAGCTTCGCGATGAGTCGGAGCTCTGCACTCTCGAAGAACCCCTGGTAGATAGCCCGGTCCAGCGAGTACGTCCGGTCGATGCTCAGGCTGCCTCCGCCGACCCACACAACGGCGTGCACCGGGGCGGACCACCGTTCGGCCAGTTTCCACACGATCGTCTTTCCTCGCCAGCCAGCCGCGCAGAATCTGTGGGCGACGCGATGCGCGAGCGGCACGGAGCGATCGAGGCGGGTGGCCCGAGGTCCCCGGGCTGGCGAGCGTTGCCTCAGCGACATGTCACGCCTGCCGCGATCGCGCGTGCCGTATCCGTCGTGAGGAAGAGATTGGGCGTACGAGCATGGCGGCACCAATCGTCCTCGTGGTGTAAGACCACACTGCCACACTCATCCCAGGCGACCCGGAACGCCTCGTACCCCGCCCGGTCGGTGAACTCCTGCAATTCTCCCACCGATGTTCCCTGCCTCGCCAAGTGGTCCGCCTCCACTTCAATGAGCACGTCGGGCCGCACGTGGTCGATGAGTCGTCTCCCTCCCCGAAGGACGCTCCCCTCCGCTCCTTCCACGTCGATCTTGAGAAGCGCCACGCGGGATCGCTCCTCCTCGGATATGAGGTCGTCAAGGGTCGTGACCTCGACGACCTCCACCTGACCTCCGGCGAGGTTCGCCGGCTGAAATGAGCTCATGCCACTCCCATCCCCTTCGAACACCACGAACTCGGCCGATCCTGTGTAGTCAGCTACCGCGACGCCATGCGTCTCGATGCAGCGAAAGTGATTGAGGCGTGCATTGCGCTCAACCATTGCTCGCATGCGGGGCGCGGGCTCGCAGGCCAGCACACGCCCAGTCGAACCGACCCTTGCGGCCGCCACGAGACTGAACAGCCCGACGTTGGCCCCGACGTCCACAAATACCTCCCCCGGATGCAGCAGCAGCCGCGTCAGATCGAACTCCGGGTCGCGCATCCCGTACCGAAACAACCGGAGTCCGAGACTTGTTCCCAGGTCTGCGATGACACTCGATCGTCCGTCGTCGAACGTGACGGCGGGCTCACGAAGGAGCGGGATACGACGCCGTGCCAGGCTCGACGCCACCCTGCAGGCGCACGCGAGGGGTTGGCGCCGCCATGTCGGTTCCCTGACGAGCCCCAAGAGTCCCATGGGTCGACTAGTCCGGCACCCGCCGGACCACGGTCAGAGAATCCACGGCTTCGGCCAGCACGAAGCGGGCATCCTGCAGGACCACGTCTTCGGTGGCCCGGTAACTGCCCGCCTCGCGCAGGTCACGCTCCGGCGTCGATCTGCTGTCATGGAGAGCCACGCAGCCCCCGACGGCGACGCGGGGAGCCCAGAGTTCCCACTCCCGCTTCACCACCTCGTACCGGTGATCGCCGTCGATGAAGACGAATTCGACCGACCCAGCGGCCTCTGAGGAGACGAGGGGAGCGGCCTCCTCCCCCGTCATGCGGACCCACCTCACTCGGGCCCTTCCCCTGCCCGCGACCTCGCGATGAGCAACGAGCTGCTGGAGGCTGACCCGAAGGCGCCCCGGAAAGAAGGGGTCGACTGCCCAGAGCGTTCCGTCCTCCGACATCGCTTCCCGAAGCCGGGCAGTGTTGACACCGTGCCAGACGCCGATCTCCACGATGGTCGAGCAGCCTGACGCGTGCCGCACCAGACAATCCCGTTCCGCCGCCGTCGTCTGCGTTTCGGCGTGGGCAAGACGCAAGGACCACAGCATGAAGTGCGCCAAGGGCCTCATGGGCTCGACGCTTCGGGCTTCTGGGCCTCCACGAGCGAATGGAGGGCGAACGGCGTGAGCACCCGGGGTGCGAGGCTCAACTTGATGGGATTCCTTCCCGGCCAGAAGACGTAATGCCCTTGACCATCGGTACGCCGGACAATGAGCCCGGCGTCACGCACCCATCGCCGAGTCAGCGGCGCGACAAGGAACCGATTGACGGGCTGGCCATCCTCGGAGTAGCGCCGGCCCACGAGTCGTAGATAGATGCGGTACGCCCCAGTGGGGCCCAGATAGTTCGGCGTGGTGAGGAAGAGACGACCGCCGGGAGACAGGACGCGGGCAAACTCGGCAAGCGCTGCCTTTGGGTTCGGTAAATGCTCGAGGGTCTCGCACGAGATCACCGTGTCGACGGATCCATCGCGGAGGGGGAGTCGCTGGGCGTCCATTTGCATTGCCTGGCCGGAGAGCCCCTCCTCACAGAGGCGTGAGGCGGTGATTCGGGCGGCCTCCTTCGAGAAATCGCCTGCGAGCAGCCGAGGTGGAGGGGAGCAGGCCTGCACGCACCATGCGGCAAGGTCGCCGCGACCGCAGGCGACTTCAAGGGTGATCCTCCCTGCCAGGTCCCGAGCAGGGTCAAGGTGCCGTCGCAGCAGTGCATGCCAAGGAGTGTCAAGCGCCGACGCGGAGGCATACTGCCCGTGCCACCGATCGTAGTCGGCCTGGAGATCTGCGGCGCCGGCGCCGGGCGGGGCATGCATCGTCGTCTTCGATCTGTCGACGGCGGCCTTGTAGGCCCTCGCCACGGACTCGGCAGCGGCGTTCCAGGTGAAGGAGGCCTGCGCATGGTCCCGAGCGGCGCTTCCCATCCGGAATGCGTGACCGGGCTCATCCTGAAGCCGGGCAAGGGCCGCGGCAACCTCGTCCGGGGAGGCCGGAGCGACAAGGAGTCCCGTGACGCCGTCCTCGATGACGTCGTTCATGCCTGACGTTGCCGTCGTCACGATGGGCAGGCCACTCCACATCGCTTCGATGAGCGTGAGCGGGGTGCCTTCGAACAGGCTCGGCAGCACATAGGCGTCGGCACCGGCGAAGACCCGCGCTGCGGCCTCATCATCGGAAGCCGTCACACACATGACACGGGACCGAAGGGATGGGGGGAATGCCGCGCGCACGGCGTCCTGACCGAGCCCTCCTCCCAGTACCACCAGCTCAAAGCACCTTCCGGCGCTCGCCAACCTGCTGAGGGCGACGACCAGATCGGCTATTCCCTTCCGCGGGATCCACGTGCCCGCAAACAAGAGCCTTCGGACAGGCCGGCAGGTCCGGTTCGAGGATGCGGCTGCAAAGCATGGATCAGCACCGGGGGTGATCACGGTGATCCGGGATGGATCGAACGCCATGCGTTCCTGAAGGAACGTACGGCTTTCGAGGTTGAGGCACACCACGTGATCGGCGTGCCGCAGCCCCGCCCGCGACTGCGGCAGGTCCAAAAGCGGATAGGTGATCCGCTCCCGCAGCGACGGTCCTTGACCGGCCATGCCCACGTGCCGGCGTGCGACCTCCCACCCGCGGGCCTCGAGGCCGTGACTCATGACCACGACTGCCGGGTGCCCGGCACCCGCCCTGAGCCTGGCAATCACTGCCGAATGCGGCTCGTGGACGTTCACCACGTCGAATGGGTGGCCACCGCGAGCCGCCTTCCGTGCCGCCGCATAGACGAGAAGTGGAAACACCCACCTCCTCAGGCGTCGTGGGACCCAGCCAGGAACGTCCTCCGACGTGAGATAGGTCACGTCATGCCCGTTGCCGTGCAGCTGGTCGTGCATGAAGCCCATGAGCCGCGTCGCCCCCCCATTCCGCTGCGCCGGGAGGCAATGGGCGACGAGAATTTTCATACCACCGCCTCTTCCTTGGCCTTGTGGGTCCTACCCCGGCGACTGATGGTCACCAGGCCGTATGCACAGGCAACGGCGGCGACGCCGTACGCTGCCGTCGAGGCAATGGCGGCGCCCTCCGCGCCCAAGCGCGGCAGGAGGACGGGGAGCAGGATGAGCGTCAGAATGGTGGAAGCAGTCTCGCCCACCACCCCAACCCAGGGGCGGCGCATCCCTTCCGCGCCGGCCGCGACGATCGCGGAGAACCCCAGGCACACGTACCCAGGCATGAGGATCCAGATCAGCTTGACCGCAGGGCCGTATGCCGAACCGAGCACAACCCGCACGAGCACGGGAGAGAGTGCGGCCAGCGCCACGCCCCCCGCCAAGGACACGAGCGCGTACTTGCGAGCCTCGCGCAGGACCGCTGCTGCTTGCAGGTGCAGCACGGGGACGTCGGGGTCCCGCGACGCTGCCATGTTCGCCACCTTCGCAGTGAGCAACGCCGACGAGCCGCTCGTCAAGATGAGCACCGGCATCAGGGCGCTGTTCGCAGCCCCATAGAGCCCGATCTGCACCGCGGGAAAGAGCGCCGACATGACCAGCACATCGAGACGAAGACTTGTCAGGACGAGGAGGTCCGCGGCGTGGAGCCGGAGCCCGAATTTGAGGTCCTGGCGAAACGTCCGCAATTCGAGGGCTGCGGTCCCCCAGGGCAACCCCCACGCACCGGCGATCAAGGAGACGATTGCACCGATGATGAACGCCGCCACGAGCCGCCCAGGCGTGAGGTGGGACACCACAACGAAGACGAGCGTGAGCACGAGCGTCACCGCCGGACTCGCCACCTGAGCCAGGTTGAAGATGTGGCGCCGGCCAAGGCCGATCTGGACCGCCGACACGATGAGGGCCATCAAGGAAATCGGCATGGCGACGATGGCCCACACCGCCAACGTCCCGGCACCGGGTGCGAGCCCGGCCACGAGGTGCGCGACGGTCACCGCACCGATCAGGGCAACGGGGACGCCCACAACGAGGGCGAAGGCCAATCCGTTGCCCAGTGAGACCCGCGCCGCCTCGCCACGCTCGGAACCATGGGGCGATGAACTCGCGATGCGAACCTGGGCGGCTTTCCCCAGGCCGAGAATCGACACCCAGCAAAGAAGCTGCGTCCATGTCGTGACGGCATTCACAAGACCCTTGCCCGCCGGTCCGAGGAGCCGGGAGGTCAGGAGGGCGGTGGTGATGGAGAGGAGCTGCCCGGTTGCGAGTGCGCTGCTCGTCCACAGCACCGATTTGGATTGCGTGACAAAGTCGATGACGGGGCGGAAGAGGCGTCCGGCCCGGGCCCCCACCGGCTCGGACCCCCTCACTGGACCCGCAGAGCGTGAGGATCCCAGGAACCTTCCCCACGCGCCCCTCCGAGAACTCCCCGGTACACACCCATGACCTGGTGCGCGATGGCCTCAGGCGAGAACTCCCTGCCCTTTGCCCTGCCCGCCTCACCCAGCCGCCGCCGCAGCTCTGGATCCCCGGCGAGCTGCGTCAGGACCCCCGCAAGGGCTTCCACGTCCCCGGGGGGGTAGAGCATGCCCGTCGCGCCGTGCCGGATGACCTCCGCGGGACCGCCCGCATCCGCCGCCACCACCGAAAGTCCCGCGACCATCCCCTCCACGACGACCTGACCAAAGGGTTCCGGGATCACCGAGGCGTGGACGAGAACATCCAGGTTGGCGAGCTGGCCCGCTACGTCCTCCACGAAGCCGCAGAACTCGATGCGTCCTGCCAGGCCAAGCCGGACGACGAGCTCTTTCATTTCCTGCTCGTAGTCCTCCTCGCCGAACAGGGGAGCGCCGACGATGACGCCGCAGGTCGGCCCATCCGGGAACGCCCGGGCGAACGCTTCGAGAAAGACGTGCTGGCCTTTCCACGGCGCGATCCGCCCCACCATGCCAACCCGCAAGGGGAGCAACCCGTTCGTGTTCCGCAACGACAACAGGTGGTGCGTCGGCACGGGGCTGTGGATCACCGCAGCGTGCCCACGGGGCCATGCCGCGTCTGACACCACGGCGAGCTGGGCCGGGAGGAAGTCGGGAAGGGTGGCCAGGGTGCTTGCCGAATTGACAATCGTGGCATGCGGCAGCCGCCGCGCCAGGGCCCGGATCAACCTCACGGCCGGCCCGGGAAGGTAGTCGTCCGCGATCCGATCCCGGATGTGCCAGACGACCGGGACGCCGGCAAGCCTGCCCGCAATGCCACCGTACACGGCCGCCTTGAGCGAGTTGGTGTGGATCAGGTCGGGCCGCAACTCCCGCAGTCGCCTGACGAGTCGCGCAACGTGCACCACCGAGTCAAGAGCTGCCCGCAGGGGAAGCTTGCCCGGGCTCACCTTGTTCCGATCGAGATGGAGCGTACGGTCCGCCATGGGCAGCACCTCAACCGAGGCGCCGTTGCGCAACAGACGTGACACCAGCGGTCCGTCTTGGGCAAGGACGACGTGCGCCTCCACATCCTCCAGCACCGGCAGGAGCCGACAGAGCGCGAGCTCCCCGCCGGACAGCTCCGCGCAGTGGTCCAGGTAGACGACCCGGATGCGTCGGTGGGTGTGGGAGCCCTCGATCGCCCGACCGTACACCTCGATGGTGCGAGCGACCACGGTCTCCCACGAGAACCGCTCCGCATGGCTCCTGCACCGGGCCGCCGCCGGCAGCGGCCGCGTGCCGTCGATGGCTGCGAGGAGACGACCCGCAAGTGCGGCGACGTCTCCGGCAGGGACGATCAGCGTCGGGTCCAGGGCGGCAAGCGAATCGGGAAGGCCTCCGACATCCGTGGCAACGACGGGCGTCCCGCACGCGAGGGACTCCAGGACCACCAGGCCAAACCCCTCGAGCGCCGTCGATGGCACGATGCAGGTGTCGGCGGCTCGATAACACGAGAGCAGCGTTGCCTCGTCCACGGCACCGAGAAATCGAACCGTCGAAGCGACACCCAGCCGCCGAGCCAATGCCTCGAGGTCGCCGCGGGCCGGACCGTGCCCGGCGATCAGCAGGAGACGGTCCTGCCCGTCGCCGGCAAGGCGAGCCCAGGCCTCGAGGAGGACGTTCAGCCCCATCCGGGGGACCAGGCGCCGGACCGCGAGCGCCACCCACGCCTCATCCGGAACGCCGAGGTTGACCCGCGCTCCGTGCTTCGATGCCGGCCGGAAGTGGTCGAGGTCGACACCCGGCGGGATGACGCTGACGATCCACGGCGCCACGCCATACCGCTCGACCAGAATGCGCTTGAAGGCCGCGGACAGCACAACGGCCTGTCGTGCCCTGCGGTAGACGATCCGCTCGACCCTGCGCTTGATGCCGGCGAGCCACGGGCGTTCGCCGGAGGAGACACTCTCGTCGGCCCACGGACCTTGAAAGTGAAGGACCATCGGCAGGTTCCGAACCTTGCCGAGCACCGCGGGCACCAACGCATAGAGGGCAAAGTGAGCATCGACCACATCCGCCCCGTGCCCCGACCGCCCGGCGGCCTGCGCGAATCGCCACAGACGTGACGGCAGTGGCGAACCGTGGGCACCAGCTCCGACCACGTCGAGGAGCGGATCGGTGACCGGTCCGACCACCACGGGAGAAACCGCGATCCCTTTCGCTGCGAGCGCGCACGCTAGTTCACGGAAGTAGCGGTTCAGGCCGCCCACCTGGTCCGGGAACCAGCCCATGCCGAGCAGCAGCGGGGTGACCACCGTGTCACCCGTCACGACGGCACGCTCGGCACGAGCTGCCGTTCCTCTGGCCGGTCAAGCCAGCCGAGGGCAAGCCATGGCAGGAACGCGACCGCATACAGCCCGCCGGTCAGCCACTGCGACATCATGATGACCGGGACGCACAGCGTCACCAGCGAAAGGGCATCTCCCCGTCTGACCGCTGATCGGTAAGCCTTCGGAAGGCCGATGACCAGCACGGCAAGGTACGCGAGGACGCCGGGAACCCCGAGGGCGACGGCGACATTGGACAGATCCACCTCGGTCGCCGAGATGAGCCCACCGAACTTCGCGGAGGCGATGGTCACCGCTCCGTCCCCGACGCCCAACGGGTGCGCCAAGGCCGAATGGAGACCCTGCCCGACGAGCGATACGTGCACCAGGAGCGTGGAGTCCTTCGGGTCCAGCGGATTGGCCAAGCCCTGTACCTCATGCGCCACCAGGACTGCGGCTGCGGAGGAGGTGCGTGACGTGGATGGGGATCCCCACCGGGACGCCAGCCCGAAGAAGAGCCCGAGCAGCACGGCTCCCGCGATGGCGCCCATCGCCAACGGCATCTTGAAATGAGCTGCGGTTGCCAGCCCCAGCGCGAGAACGAGGAGCACGAGGGCCGTCCGTGTGTTCTGGTAGAGCAACGCCACACCCAGGATCCCCACCGCGAACACGGTCAGCGGGGCACGCCTGGTCTTCAGGCCGAAGAAGAGCCACACCACGAGCCCGGTGGTCAGGAAGAAACCGTATTCGGCTGCAGCCGAAAAGGTGCCGAAGGGCCGGACGCTTGTCCCAATACCCAGGGCGTGGTAGCCGGGGAGCACCCGATCGATCCAGGCCTGGTCCCACGTCGGGAACCCTCGCAGCGTCTGGGCCAGACCATAGAGGGCGGCGAACACCGAGAGCGCTCCGATGAGATGAAACAGGCGCCGCATCGTGGCGTCGTCGCAGAGTCCTCTCCCCACCCAGAACCCCAGGATGGGCACCCCCATGAAGAACAGACCCGCCACGCCGGTTGCGATGTTTCCTTGCAGCGGATTCAGCGCCCCGATGGCCACGAGGGAGCTCAGCACGGCGACCGCCTTGGCGAGAGGAGTCCAGCTCCTGAACGCCCCTGCTCTCGCGGCCAGGAGGACGAGAACAACCATCGCCAGCGGAAGGATGAGCAATAATGGGTCGAAGGTCGCGGTGGGGTCGCTTGCTCCGGTGAGGCGCCGGACCAGCCCGAGAACCGCCAGCCACACAACGAGGGCGAAGAGCAGGCCGCGCGGGTCGATCAACCCCACCACGAGCATCAATGCGGCCAGCAGGACAGCGAGCACGAGCTTGGGTGCCACGGGATGCGCCACCCAGGCTCCGCCGAGCAGGGCTATGCCCCCGCTCCCCGCCACGAGCAGCACCGCAGGCGGGACGAACTGGCGCCTGAGGCGCCCCAGCCGATGCGGTGCGCCCACCCGCTCCCCGGCTCCGATGACCGGTAGCCGGATCACGCTCGCGAACCCACCGACGAGTTCAGCGACTGGAGGAACGTGACCACCTGCATGGCCACGACGTCGGCGGCCATGCGTTCGAGATAGAACGCCCGACCTTGATCTCCCTGGAGCTTCCTCGCATCCCGGTCCTCCCAGAGGGTCAGCAACGCGGCGGCCACGCCTTCTGCATCGGAGGCCAGGACCACCGCCCGCTGCTGGACGAGCGCCTCCCACCGGGACGGGCCGTCGAGGGCGACGACCGGGACCCCGTGCGAGAGCGCTGCGGCGAGTGAGGTCTTTCCGGGGGTGGGCCCGAGGGTATCGGGCAGCACGATGACGTCCTGCTCGGCGACCGCCGAGGACAGATCGGGCAGGGTCAGCGTCCCCGTGAAGCGAAGGGCCTGGGCACAGCCAGCCCGCTCTGCGGCCACCGACCACTCCCGTCCCCGCGCGCTCTCGACGCCGGGGGCCCCAATCATCAGGAGGCGGGTGTCGACACCGCGTGACGCGAGGAGCGCAATGGCACCGGCCACCGGGTCCGCCGCGAAGGTCTCGTTGCCATAGCCCAGCACGCCGACACGAAGATCCATCGACCGTGTCTCCCGTCCCGGCTCGCGTCGCGCCGGTGGTCCCGGCAGATTGGAGAAGACCGGCACGGCCACAAGCGCGCGGGAGGGGAGCCAAGGCCGGGAAGAGAGCCACCTGACACGGTCCTCGCTCGTGACGATGGCGCCGCCGGCCACAGCCATCATCGGGAGAAGAGCGAGCCGCTGCGTCACCGCCCACGACGCCCCGCGCCACCCCCGTCGCCTGAGTGGGTAGGCGAACTCGTGAAGGAGGAGTGCGAGGGGAGCGTTGAGGTTGGCAAGACCGCGAGCGAGGAGCGGCACGTGGACCGGCAGCCCGCGACGCCCCCAGGTAAAGACGCTGTAATGAAGGAGGACGGCGTCCATGTGCGTGTGGCGCGCCGCCTCCTGGACCCCCTGCAGCCACGCGCGCAGCTCTCGATGAGTCCTGCGGATCGACCAGTCCTCGTCGCGTTCCCACCAGAGTCGGGTCACGGTGCAGCCCTGGAGAGCCCACGCGTCATCCATCAGTCGAGCCTGCTCCCGCACGCCGCACGTCGGCCCAGACGAGACCCCGAGAACGAGGATGCGAGCCCGCGCCACGATCGTCAGCGCCCGGCCCGAGACACCCGATGGAGTGCAGCCTCGTAGATTGCTTCGTACTGGCCAGCCACATCCTCCCAGTCGAACCGGCCGGAGAATTCTCGCCCATGTTGTTCCATGCCCTTGCGACGAGGGACGTCGTTGAGAATCTCGAGAATGGCGACACCCAGGTCAGCGTCTGGGACCAACGTCCCGCACCTTTCGTCGCCCAGGAGCTCCCGAGCGCCGGCATTCTCCGTGCTCACAATTGCCGTGCCACTGGCCATCGCCTCGATGTAGGGAACACCGAACCCTTCGTAGTTGCTGGGATGGACAAGGATCCAGGCCTGGCGATAGAGGTCAGCGAGCTGCTCGTCGGAGGGCCGGTCGAAGTTGCGGATACCCCGGCCCGTCTCGGGACGGTCGCTGACGAGCCACAGCTCACAGTCCGGAAGCGCCCCACGAATGACCGTCCGAAAGGCCTCGACGATCAGGTGCCCACGCTTTCTCCCACTCATGGTTCCGACGAACAGCAGGGAGGGATGGTGAGACTTGGCACCCGGCCGGAACAGCTTTCTGTCCACACCGCAGGGGATGATGGCATCGAGGCGACCAAGAGAACCCTGGGTGTTCTCGGAAATGCCGACCGTCAGCGTCGCCGTGCGGCGGCCCACCCGTTCACACAGGAAGAGTGCGCGCTGCGAGATCCTCCTGCGTGCTCGTTCCGCGTGGCGGGCCTCCTCCAGCGCGGAGCCGTAGAACGTGCGAACGACGGGAATAGTTCTGCGGTACAGGAACTGGTTGTCGCCATGCGCGTGGACGACGTCGAAGGCGCCGTACGAATGCGCCGCGAACGCCAATGGCCCGAGCAGCAAGCGGCCCGCCCTACTGGCGAAGACAGGCCGCCCGACTCGCGGGCACGTTACCTGGAAGTCCACCCTGGGCGGCGCCGCGGCGAAGGAAAGCACGGTGACGTCGTGGCCCTTCCGGGTCAGGGCGCTCGCGAGTCCCGCAACCTGGTAGCCGACACCTCCCTTGCTCTGCCCGGGGAGAAAGGACTGCAGCATCATCAATTTCACGTGGATCCTCGCTGATGTGTGGGTCCTACGAAATTCACGTCCGAGCCCAGGCAGGGCTGCTACCCCACCGCCACACGGCCTGGGAAGAGAAAATTGCTGACGTAGTCGGGCGACGACACATCAGGCAGGTGACGGAGTTGGTCCTGTTCCTGGTCGAACTCTTCGATCCTGTGAAACTGTCCCTGCCGCATGAAGAATCCGTGGCCATAGCCGAGCCCTTGCAGAAAGTTCGCGACCCTCTCGACGGCGCCCGACCGGTGTCGCTCTTCCATCTCCACGAAGAGAGTTGGCAACCAGCGTCGGAGCGTCTCGATGCCACCCTGAAGAACTTCCCACTCGTGGCCTTCGACATCGATTTTGGCAAAGCCGATGTCATCGAGGTGGTAGTCATCGAGCCTTCTCTGTTCAACCTGAACGGGACGAGCATCCTCCGGCCCGTCGTGCTGTCGGAGCGAAGCCTCGCCGTCGCCGGCCGGGACCCAGAGGGTCGCTACGCCGTTGGCATTGGACAGAGCCACGTTGTAGGCAACGACTCTCTTGCCTGCAGCCCTTGCGAGGTAGTCGTAGACGGCAGGATTAGGTTCGAATGCGTGGACAGCCGCCGCTCGCTTGGCGATCCAATGGGCATAGAGGCCGCGGTTGGCCCCGATGTCGAGGGCAGCCATTCCTGGAGGAACCCAGGCCACCAAGGCGCTGGCGGGTGCGTGAAGACCGAACAGGTTGCTTCGGTTCTTCCATGCTCGCAGGCCCAAACCAAGACGCGGGGGCAGGCCGTCGCCGATCTGCCTGGAGACCCGCCCCACGTATTCCGTCGCCGACACTCTCAAGGCTGTGTCTTTCTCCACGCATCCTCGCCGCACCTTAGTAAGCACCGCGTGGGAGGAGCACGGCTCTCAGCGTCTTCAACAGCAGCAACCCATCCGTCCACACCGACCAGTTCTCGACATACCGCAGGTCCAGCCGTACGGCTTCCTCCCACGGGAGGGCGGCTCTCCCGCTGACCTGCCACGCGCCGGTCACACCCGGCTTGATCAGGAGCCGGCGCCGTACGTCGTCGCCGTATTCGGCCACCTCGACCGGCCGGTGGGGTCTCGGGCCGACCAGCGACATGCTGCCGCCCAGGACGTTCAGGAGCTGGGGCAACTCGTCGAGCGAGTACCGTCGGAGGAAGCCGCCGACGGTCGTCACCCGGGGATCCCGCTGCACCTTCGCACGGACGGGGGAGGAGCCCGGCTCCTGGGAGCGTTCCTCCACCTTGTCGGCGTCCTGGGTCATGGTGCGGAACTTGTACATCTTGAAATGCCTGCCGTGGCGTCCCACCCGGACCTGTGAGTACAGGATGGGCCGGCCGCTGCCGAGCAGCACCGTCAACCCGATCACTGCCAGGATCGGGAGGAGGAACAGCATGATGGTCGTGCCGCCCACGACGTCGACGCAACGCTTCAGCACAAGCTTCGGCCCCGTGAACTCTGGCTCCTCGATATGCAGCAAGGGCAGCCCATCGACGGGGCGTACCCTGATGCGGGGCCCGGCCAGATCCGTGAGCGCCGGCACGACCATGAGCCGCACACCAGTCCCCTCGAGCCGCCAGGCGAGCTTCCGCAACTGCGAGGAAGTCAGCCCGCTCGTCGCAGCCACGGCAACGGTGTCGGCCCCCGCGCGATCGACCTCGTCGAGGATGCAGCCGATGCGCTCCGCGACACCGGGCATCCCACGGAGCGGCGTGAGCACGGCGGTGACCGAGAACCCCACGTGGGAGTTTCTGATCATGTGGATGCTCAGCCCCTCCGCCTCTTCAGCGGTGCCGACGACCACGGCACGGTGCAGCGTCGCATCGCCCCGCAACCAGGTGTGCAGGACCCGACGGGCCAGATACCTGGTCATGAGCGACAGGGCTGTCACCGACACCAGGGCGATGGCGATCACGGTCCGAGACACCGGGAAGCGAAGGGCGAAGGCTCCGACCGAGATGACCGCCAGGAGCCAGACGCTGGCGTTCAACACCCGCCGGAACTCCTCGGTGCCACACACAAGAACGCGCTCTTCGTAGGAACCGCCGAGCCACATCGTGGCCAGCCATGCCACGGGCAGGAGCGGCAGGAGCGTGACGTAGGAGACACCGTTGATGGAGGCGCCACTGCCATTGAACCTGAGCACGACTGCCAGGGTTACGCTGAGCCCGGCCACGAGGCCATCCGCCAGGACCAGACAGGCAATGTAACGGCGCAGGGACAGCGATGGCTGAGCTCCTGGCGCTTGCGCTCGGGCCCCGTCGACGCCTCTGAGGTCGATTTCCCTGGAGAGCCCGGCTTCGATGCCTTCAAGAGTCTGCCCTCCCTCAACTTGGAAGAGCTCTTCGGCCGACTTCGTCAAGGTTGCTCCTCCATGTAAGACCGAGCCCCCGTTGGTTGACGCCTTTGCCTCCTCTTCCGCTTGCTCCACGTTCGGCCGTCTTTTGTAGCTTTTCTCCCTTATTACGCCATCCGTACAGCTCAAACATTATGCCTACCGATGGGACTCCACTGTCAATGGTCGGCACCAGTTTCTGGGAGAAATTCACCCAGACGTAACGCCCCGTACACGCCGACCATGCTGGGACGACATGAAGAGTGCCCGTGACAATTCTGGCCGGCAATGCGCGACGATGGCCGGCCAGGAAAGGGGGTTGCGGAGAGAGTATTGCTGAGTGGCTGGACACCGGGCACGAGCCTCGGCCCGAGAGACTTACGGCTCGTTTGGGTGGGAGCCTTGCGAGGTGGGTGGCCCCTCGGCGGCAGTCGGGCCTGGGAGGCCCCCGTCGGGTAGGGCGGGACCGTGCGCCGGCGCTAGGGAGTGTTCGTTGGTCTCGTCGATGGCCGGCCCCTCTTTGGGCTGGTCCCAGATCTGAATCTCGAGGGTGCCACTGGGCCCGGCGGTTGCGACGTTGCTGAGCGACTGCGACGGCGAGGGGGTCTGCAGCGCCGCCTGTTCGCCAGGCTGCACACCGTTGCCTGCCGGCCCTTCCCCACCCCAGGTCATGGCGAGGTGGACCTCGGCAGGCTCCTCGGAGCCTTCCTCGATCCTGCGGCGCCCCTTCATGTGCGGCTCTCCAGCCTCCTGCTTCTTCCTGAGCTTCCTCGCCGTCGGGCTGTCTTCCTCCACCAGGCCCGCACCCTCGTCGAGGGGGTGCTCGTCGCTCCCCTTCCTGGCCTTCCTCTTGTTCTTGTCGGCGGCGTAATAGTAGTAGTCGGAGTTGTACCCATAGCCATAGCCGTGCCCGGGATTCACCGCATTGAGAACGGTCCCGAGCACCCGGCCGCCTGCCTTGCGAAGCTGCTCGTTGGCGTGGACGAGCGTCCTGCGACTGACCTCCTTGGGGTTGACCACCAGCACCACGCCGTCGACCCGTGAGGCCAGGGCGCTGGCGTCGGCAACACCGAGCAGCGGTGTCGCGTCGATGATGACCAGATCGGCCGCCATCTCCAGGGTCCGGAGGATGTCACCGAAGCGGGACGAGGACAGGATCTCCGTGGGGTTGGGCGGTATGCGCCCGGCGGCGAGGAGCCGGAAGTCCGGCAGCTCGTTCTTTTGGAGCAGTCGCTCGAGGTGTGCGTCCGGAAGCAAGGCGTCGACCAGCCCCTCGGAGTTGGGAAGCCCGAAGAACTTGTGCACCGTCGGCCGGCGGAGGTCGGCCGAGATGAGGATCGTCTTCACACCCGAGAGGGAAAAGGCTGCAGCCAGGTTCGCTGCGGTCGTGCTCTTGCCCTCTCCCTTGACCGAGCTCGTGACGAGCAGGGACCTGATGGGCCGCTTCACCGAGAGGAAGCGCAGGTTGGTTCGCACAGTCCGGTACGCTTCGGCGACCCCCGACGACGAGTCGTGGACGAGGCCCGGCGACGCGTCCCTCCCGGCCAGCTCCTTCGCATAGGGAATGAACCCGAGCGTCGGGACGCCCGACCACTTCTCCACTTCCTCTGGGCTGCGCAGCCGGTCGTCCAGAGCTTCACCGAGGAGCACGAGGCCGCCGGCGAGGAAGAGTCCCAGCATGCCGCCCAGGAGGACGTTCTGGCGGATCTTGGGGCTGATCGGAAGGAGCGGCGTGATGGCCGGCACGATGACCGACGGGCCGCCGGTACCGAGTGTGGGAGCGGTCGGAAGGGTCTGCAGCTCCGCCGCCAGGGCGGTCTGCTGGGCGGTGAGCCCGGGGATGACGGTGCTCGAGACCGCCGACTGTGACGCTGCCTGGATCTGTGCTTTCAGGTCGTCCAGGCGCTTGGCGATGTCCGTGTTCGAGGCCGTGACCCGGTTGATCGCTTCCTCGTTCGAGGCGGTGACCTGTGCGATCGCCTGGGTCCGTTCAAAGTTGATGAAGGAATCCGCGACCTTGTTGGCCCAGTCCCGGGACTGGGCCGGCACATGCGTGTCGACATCGATCTCGAGAATCTGCGTGTTCGCGATGAGCTGGACGCTCAGGGCCGCCTTGAGCGGCGCTGTCGATGTCAGCCCGAGATCCTTGGCCGACAGGCTGAGCACGGAGTCACTCTCGATGAGCTTGACATCGGTCTGGAGCACCAGGGTGGGATTCTGAAACAGGCTGAGAAGGTCCTGGCTCTGCGACGAGCCCGTGATGGGCTGGACCTGCACCTCCGTGGCCCCCCGGTACACCGGCTTCATCCTGGCGGAGACAAGGTACGCGCTGGTACCGGTGGCCGCGACCACCAGCAGGATGAGGGGCCAACGACGCCGCAGGATCTGGAGGTACTTGCGGAGATCCGTTCCCTTTGCGTCATCCATGGGCGGCGTCGCTCTCCTGGACGGCCTCGACCTCGGGGCCGTCCGCGACAACGAACATCCGCTCATCGTGGGCCTTCCCTACGATGACCCCCCCGCTCCAGTTGGCGAGCACTCGGCGAACCTCCGAGACGGTGAACAGGCGGTGGCCGCCGAAGGTCCGGTAGCAGGCGATCTTGCCCTCGTCCGCCCAGGTGCGGATGGCTCGGGCACTTACTCCCAGGGCACGGGCCACCTCGGCAGTGCGAAGAGACGGCTCGGGTTCCGGCAATTCAAAGTTTGAAGGACTAGCACGCATGGCAGGCTCCCGACGGTGATGGGGACGGACGGGCCGCAGAAGATTCTGGGGGGTTCAAAAAGCTCCGAAGGAGCGTGCTACGAAAGGAAAACCAGGGGGGTCCAGGGGGAGTAGCAGCCCCCCGGAGCGTCAGCGGAGGGGGGATAAGCTGCGGATCCCCCTGGCAGGTGACACGCTCCCGAAGGGAGCGGACGACAACTAGAAAGCCTAGACAGGATCTGCCGACTAGAACGGTAGTGCCGCTTGTGTAACATGTCAACCCTTCAGGCGATTATCGATTGAGAGGCAGTACGGGCGGTTGTCTCGCATCCGGTACCGCAGCCACCCTCACGGATCGTTGCCCGGGACGGTTCTCGGTGACCCCCGAGCGACCGCGCCGTTCATCACGAGCTGGCGCAGCCGGTCCACAAAGGGGCCCTCCGAATACCGGTCTGCCTGAGCCTGAAGGGTGGGCAGGGCGAAGGAGGTGGACCGCATCGTCCGGACGGCCCCGCAGATCGACGTGGGGTCCGGACGCTCGAAGAAGACGCCCGTGCGGCCTTCGATCACCGTGTCCCGGAAACCACCCCAGGCGAGCACCGAGACAGGTTTGCCGAAGGCCGCCGCCTCGAGGGGCGTAAGGCCGTAGTCCTCGTATGAAGCGGCCACCAGACCGGCCGACTGCTTGTAGATCCAACGGAGTTCATCGTCCGACACCCCGCCGAGAAACCGGACATTGGGCGGCGACGAATCAACCAACCGATGGCCCTCTGGGCCCGTCCCCACCACGACAAGCCGCTGATCCGGCATCCGCCGGAATGCCTCGATGATGGGGTCGAGGTTCTTGTAGGGGAGGAGGCGCGAGACGCACAGCAGATACCCCGGGGCCAGGCCCTCCACCTCGCTGAGCGGTCCGTCAGCGACGACGGTCTGAGGCGGCGCAACGATTTCCGCCTCTATCCCGTAGATCGTTCGGATTCGGTCTGCCACCGACGTCGACGAGGTGAGGTACTGGTCCGCCGTTGCCGCTGCCCGCCGATCCCACCGCCGCAGGTACGGGCGCATCGCCCTGAGCGCAGCGTACTTTGACATGGACCTCCGCTCCCCCAGGTATCGGGCAGACTGGTACAGCCACCGTGCCGGCGAGTAGCAATAGACGACTTTCCGGCCCTCGACGACGGCGCCATGGGCCCACCCACTGGAGCTGCACAACACCACGTCGGCCGCGATCCGGCATCGCGAGAATGCCGAGGCGAGCAACGGGAGCGCCAACCGATGGTTCCGGCGAAGTGGCGGGATACCGTTGAGCGGCAGCGTCCGGATATCCGCGCCCGCGAATTCAGGAAACGTCCCCTCGGGATGGTAGAGGGACGTGTAGAGGGGCGCGTCGGGGAAGGCCTTGAGCATGGAAAGCACCACGCGCTCGGCGCCGCCCCGTTGCGTGAGGTAGTCATGAACAATAGCCACGCTGGCGGTCATGTCGACCCCTCAGCCGGGACTCGCCGGTACACGTTCGGGGAGCGGGAGAGCAATGACCTCACGGCAGACTCCTTCCGGTTGTCAACTTGAATCGGGGACCCTGCATCTGCAGTGGGTGGGCCGCTGCATGAAGGAGTTGTTCGGATTGCTTCCGCGGGCGATCTGGTCCACGTATCGCCACCGGGCGACGGGATTTCACAGTGCCAACTTGTTGTCGCTCGAGGTCTTGCCCAGCACTCGCCACAAAGGACAGTGGGGCGGGATAATGCGAACGGAATGTTTCCGGCAGGTAACGCCCGGCTACGGCGCTGGAAAAACTCTTTTCCAACTAGGAAGTTACAGCCGTTTCCGTAACATTGTCAAGTGAAATAACCTTTTGGCGAATTATCTGGACCGGTCGGCCAACCGACTGCTGCCGGCGCTGGTGGCCGACGAGCCGAGCTGGAGATCACCCATCACCATCCCTCTCCAGGTCAGCACGTCGCCCGTCGCCCCGCCAGCGAGACGCGCGCCGGCCGGCAACGTCACGTCCACGGAGAGCCGGTCGGGATGCACGGTGGCTTGGTTCTGGACGTTGAGCCGGTAGCCTCCGCTGGCGACGGTCCCGGGCAGGGCATAGCTGAACACCACGGAAACCGACCGGCCGGCGGCGACCTCGACCGGCGTGGCGAAGTATCGCCGCCCCAACTCGGGCGCGTTGTCGACGTCCTGGGTTGCCGCCCCGTCCACGGACACCGTTTTCAGCTGGGCGCCTGCCGGGACGAACACGCTGAGGTAGGAGCGGTCGACGTTCGCGGCGAGGCCCAGGTTGGGGCGGGCGCCGCCCACGTAGTCCGTCACGGCGCCGGCTGCCGGAGCGTTGCTGTGGAGCGTGACCGCAAGACGGATGTCCAGCGACCCGTCGGCAGCGGGGCGGCCCTGATAGCTCACGGCCCGCTGCATGTAGTAGTCCATCTTGTTCTCGCCGACGTTCTGGGTGAGCACCATCAGGTAGTCACCGGGGTCGTTGTTCACCGCGCCCGTACTATGCAGGGACGAGAACGCCGCCTGCTCGGCTGGGTCGCTCGAGAAGAGGAAAATGTGGCCCTCCCGCAACGCTCGGCCCACGGCATGGGCCAGGGGGAGTGGGCCGCCCTGGCCCGTGAGGACCCGCTGCCACACCGCCTGAGCGATGTCCGCAAGGGTCGCCTTGCGCTGGTCCTGTTTCGTGGCGTCGAGCACGTAGATGCGGTTCAGTGCCCAGTCCACGACGTTGTCCGCAGTCAGCATCTCCGGCACGCCGGCGACGTGCACGGGCCCGGTGACGCGCATCAGGTAGGAGAGCGCCGTGGCATCCAGAGACACGGCGCCGTCGGCGACCGGGCCGTGGGACGCCTTGAGCCTCGTGAGCAGCAGGTCGGCACCCGAGGGGAAGTTGGGGCTCATGGTGAGGTTCTGCCACGCATCCAACCCGCCCAGGGTCCGGTAGTGGTCCTGGTACTCGGCAGCGACACCGGGCCCGTCGAAGGCGGTTGCCAGCGCCGGGAGCTTGTCGGTCCCTTGAAAGGCGCTCAGCGCGATGTGCCCCGCATCCGCCTGGAGGATCGCAAAGGCCCCCAGGTAGCCGGTCCTGCCTCGCAACTCCGCGGTATTGGCGGCCCCGACCATCCACGTCCGGGTGCCATCCGAGCCGAGCGCCTTCGGGAGGAGGGACGTGAGGGCCACGACGGTGTTCGCCTCCCGGCTGGCGCTGGTAACCGCGGTGAGGGAGTCCCGCCGAGCCCGCGACACCTGGGGGATGAGCAGCGAGTGCTGGCTCGACGCCAGCATGTGCTCGGCGGTCAGTGCGCGCTGCTGCACCGTCGACGCCGCCGCCGACGCGTGCTGGAAGGCGGCGACGTCGAGCGTGCCGTTGCCCCAGACCGGCCCGACCTGACCCCCGTGAACCCCGAGGGCATCGAGCACCGACGCACTCTGACGTCCTGCCGAAACAAGCTCCTCGCCGCTGCGAGCAAGGGCGATCGGCACGTTGATGTTCGCGTTGAGGCCCGGGATCAGGCGGGCAGGCCAGGTGGCCACCGACGTCAGCCACGCCAGGGCCGTGTGCAGCTCGGGATCTGCCCGGTTCAGCGCGGCTTGGGCCGCAGCGGGCTTCAACCCCGCCAGGTTGGTGCGGGCCTCGAGCAACGCCGCCCGGGCCCGGCTCAGGTGGCGCTCAGCCAGCATGCCGGCGATGAGGGCAGGCAGGATCACCACGACTGCCGCGACCGCGACCCCGACGATCAGCGCCCGCCCCCGGCGCGGGGCGACGTCGGGCGTTTCGCCACCGTCGCGCTGCGAGCGGCCCTTGCGGAGCAGGATGGCGATGGCGAGCGCGACCCCCCCGAGCGCGAGGACGGCGGGGAGCGGCGTGCCGGTGCGAACTGCCACGACCGCCGCTGCCGTGCCGGCGCCTGCCCCGATGGCATGGAGGAGCGTCGTCGTCCGAGCCGGAAGGTCGAGTCGCCCGATGGCCCGGCTGAGGACGTCGACACCTCGCCGTCGCACCGGGCGGCCGGTCAGCAGCCGGGCCGCCAGCGCGGTCGCCACGTAGGCCAGGGGCAGGACGAGGACGGCGACGGTGGCCCAAAGCCGCTGGACGCCGCCGGGATGGAGCCGGAGCAGCACGGCCGAGGCCGCGAGCAGGAAACCAAGAAATTTCGAGCCCCCGTGGTCGAGATACACCCGCGGCTTGGACAGATTGCCCAGCAGGAGTCCCACCGAGCAACCACCGACGACAGCCGCAAGGGTGGCCACGAGGTGCTGGCCGCTGCCTGCCGCAAGCGCGAGCAGCCCCAACGCCGAGATGGCGGCGGTGGGGGCCGTCACGCCCTCCGTGTTATCGAGCAGGTCGTAGCCGTTCACGACCACCACGAGAAACAGCGTGGACAGGGTCGCATCCAGGGCCGGGCTGGCCAGCCCAAGGCGAACCCCTCCAGCCCAGGCGACCGCAGCCGCGGCCAGCTCGGCTCCCAGCCGCACGGGCCACGCCACCCCGCCCTTGCGCCCGGCGGAGAATCGATCGTCAGCCAGGCCCGCAACCAGCAGCAGCACCCCGCCGGCCAGCGCCGCAGCCGCCTCCTTCGAGAGGCCTCCGGCAACCCACAAGCAGGCCGTCGCGACCAGGGCGACCGACACGCCACCGAGGTACTCGTTGGCGGTCACCGCTGCACCCCCCGCGCCCGGTCGAGCTCCGTCGGACGTGCGTGGGGCATGAGCAGCCCTGCGTACCGCGTGCTGGGAACGGTCACCTCCTACGGTTCACCGACGTCGCGACGATCCATGTTTCGGATGAACGTCTGCCCGGTGCAGAAGACCATGACGTACCCGTTGGCCCCCGCAGGTCAGGAGGCAGGAACTCCCGGCGGGATCATCACAACGTCCCCGTACCTGGAAGCATTTCGCATGTTTGACCTTACGGGCGTCCTTCACAATGTGTCAAGCGGCTTGGGCCGGTGCTCGCCCTGTTTGACTGCCAGTAAAGACGGAAAGAGCGGCGAATCCGGCACAAACGTACCGTCCGTCATTCTGTCGATTGATTGTGGCGGAAAGAACGAACGAGGCGGCAAACAACGTCCAGGTTGGAGCCGTAATTGATGCAAACCAGCGCAACTTTGTGCCTATCTTGACAAAAGCTCTAGCCTGGATGACTATCGGAGAGTAATCTCCAGGCAGGCAACCTCACAGCACCTGGGATTCGTGACCGGTTGTCTGCACATGTTCTCGGAGCCGGAGACAGTGCAGAACCTCCCGTCGGGCAGTCGCTCGGCAGGATGCAAGGCTCCCAACTGGGCACCGGGGTGCCCGCTTCGATGTCTGTGCAGTTGTGTACCGGCCAACCAACGCGACGAGGAGGAAACTCATGCGAACTGGACGAACCCGAGGCAGAACGCTGCGCACGCGCATTGCGGTGCTGGGGTCTGTGGCAATGATCACCATGGCCACCCTCACGCCCGCAACCATCGTGCAGGCGGCGGTGCCGGCCCCGTACGTGACGCAGGGCTACTGGATCGTGACCAGCGACGGCACGGTCTACAACCTCGGCTCCGCCGTCAGCTTCGGCGGGGGCAGCGGTCCCGGCAAAGCCGTGTGGCTGAGCGCCACGCCCACGGGTCTCGGCTACTGGATCCCGACGTTCGGCGGTGTCGTGCACGTCTTCGGCGATGCTCCCTTCCTTGGTGACCCGAGCCAGCTCAAGCTGAACGCCGGGCTCCAGGGGATGGCGTCCGTGACGTCAACCGGCTACTGGCTGGTCGGAGGGGACGGCGGCATCTTCAACTACGGCACGGCGAAGTTCTTCGGGTCCACCGGTTCGATGAAACTCAACAAGCCGGTCGTCGGGATCGCAGCCACCCCCGACGGCAACGGCTACTGGCTGGTGGCCTCCGACGGCGGGGTCTTCACCTTCGGCAACGCCGGCTTCTTCGGCTCAACCGGCGGCATCAAGCTCAACAAGCCCGTCGTCGGCATGGTCCCCACCCACAACGGCAAAGGCTACTGGCTGGTGGCCTCCGACGGGGGGGTCTTCAACTTCGGCGATGCCCCCTTCCTGGGGTCGGCGGGCGGCATCAAGCTCAGCAAGCCCGTCGTCGGCATGGACATCACGCCGACCGGGCTGGGCTACTGGCTGGTGGCCTCCGACGGCGGGGTCTTCAACTTCGGCGACGCAAAGTTCCTCGGGAGCCTAGGGGGGTCGGGTCGGCCAGACATCGTCCATCTCGCCGCCAAGCCGTAGCGCCCCGCAGCCACACCGGTTCTGATGCTCCCCTCGGGGATTCGCTCCCCGGGGGGAGTTCGTTTCATCAGGAGGCTTCTTCGTCGTCTTCTTCGTCGCAGAGGGCGGAGAGAGCCTCGTTGCGGAGGCGGTAGGCATGCACCCTCGAGACCTTGATCCTGCGTGCCACCTCGCCGGGGGGCAACTCGACCACATACCAGAGAAACAGAAGTTCTCGCTCCCGTAGCGCCAGCCGATCGGTCATGCGCCGGCGCAGCTCCTCCCGCTCATCGAGCCGGCCCAGGAATCCCGCCCGAAAAGGACCCTGGGAGCGATCGAAGCTCTGTCTCGAAACAAGAATGAGCGAGGTCGTCTTGGGATCAAAGACATCACGGTAGCGGCGCAACGAGTAGACCACCCCAGCCGGAGTGGCGAAGAGGGACTGACCGCTATCGCGCTCGCTGGAGGGGTCGGTGGATCGTGGATTCTGTGGCAAATTGGCTCACCCCTGACGGAATCATCCAGCGATCGACGCGTCACCGGGGACAAGGGTGCGCCTGAACTTGCATTGCGTCTGGAGCACGATGTGGCCCCACGGGGCCATATCGCCATGCTAGCGCCCACTCGGCATCATGACAAGTGGGTGAGAAGAGCCCATTTCGCGCGCCCACAAGTTCAACCGAAGGGTACGACCAAGTGAGACCAGGTCCGCGCCCGTTTACCCCTACAATCGCCAGCCATGACGACATTTATTCAAGATTTATTGCAACCGAAACATCGCTGCAGGTAGGCGCACATGACTCCACGATATTCCCTGCCACTTCGAGCGAAGCCATGGCACCCGGGGACGGGGGAGACATGGAGAAGTCTCCCGCCGCCTCCAACCGCATGTCGTTACCTGGACCCGTGGAAGTTTGGGCGTTTCAAGATATTATGTCGATTTCCCCTTCCCTGTCAAGCGCCTTGGGTTCGAGCAAGCCGGGGGCGCGCGAAGCTGTGCCGGTGGACAAGCTCCTGTTCGTCTGCACCGGCAACATCTGCCGCTCCCCCATGGCCGAGGCGTTTGCCCGGGCGCGCCTCGCCGGCCGGCCCTATGACGTGTCCGTGGCCAGCGCGGGTCTCCTCCAGGAAGGGTTGGTACCTCCTGGAGACGCGGTGTCTGCCATGGCTGGTCGTGGCCTGGACGTGGGCGCTCACCGGTCGCGCTCGCTGGCGCTCATGCTGTCGTCGCCCCCGCCGCTGCCGGATCTGGTAGTTGGCATGGCCCGTGGGCACGCGCGGGAGGCGATCGAGCACGACCCCGAGCAGTTCTTGTCGAGGACCTTCACACTCAAGGATCTCGTCCGGCGGGCTGCCGCTGCGGGGCCCCGCGCAGCCGGCGAGGTCCTCGCCGGCTACCTCATTAGGATCGGCGCAGACCGGAGGGTCGCCGACCTGGTGGGCCTGAGCCGGGCGGACGACGTCGCCGATCCGATCGGGCTCGGGGCTGCGGCGTTCCGGCGCAGTGCCGCCGAGATCGAGGACCTGGTCTTCGCCATGGTGGACCTCGTCTGGCCCGATGTCCCGGAACCGCGGGGGCAGCCCCGGACATAGAGGGGCATGGACACGCTCGGCATGGCGTCGGATGAGGAACTGCCGGTTCGGGCGGCTGCCCATGACGGGGCGGCCTTCGGCGAGCTCTTCGAGCGGCACGCCGATGCCGTGTACAACCACTGCTTCCGCCGCTGCGGATCGTGGTCACAGGCCGAGGACCTGACCTCGGGTCGGCCATGGTGGGTCGACCACTCTTCGTGGTCATTTCGGGTCGCCATTTTCCTATCACACCTGTTTTGGGTGGCTTGCAGAAGGCACGGACCCAAACTGTGGCTGTTTGACCGCGCCTGGCGCGGCGAGACAGCCAAAGATGCGCCGGGACCCGCCCACCAGGTGCGAGGGCGACCACAGAACGTGGTGACGCTGGAGCGACGCAGCCGGTCCGAGGCCCCCGCAAAGGACCCGATTCTCATTCGCGGGAGTGGACGTGCCGTAGGGTCCCATGCTGATCTTTGTGTGAATAGGTCTCATTATGGCCCGTTTTCACACAAAGAAAGTCTGTGACCACGTGGCTGGACGGAAGGACTTACTCCGGCCCCGGCACCGCTCCAGGCAGCCCGAGTTCCCGGGCGATCAGCATCCGCTGCACTTCGGACGTCCCCTCGCCGATCTCCAGGATCTTTGCGTCCCGGAAGTGGCGGGCCACAGGGAACTCCTCGATGTAGCCGTAGCCACCGTGGATCTGGACCGCTTCCCGGGCACACTCCATCGCCACCTCGGAGGCGAACAACTTCGCCATCGAGGCCTGGCCCTTGTAGCGGCGGCCCTGCTGGCGCAGCCATGCCCCCTTGTACACCTGGTCCCGGGCGGCGGCGATCTTCGTCGCCATGTCGGCCAGCTTGAACTGGACCGCCTGGTAGGCGCCGATCTCCTTGCCAAAGGCGCTGCGCTGGCCGGCATAGCGAAGGCTCTCGTCGAGGCAACCCTGGGCGAGGCCCACGGCCAGGGCGCCGATGGCGATGCGGCCCCCGTCGAGGATGGTCAAGAAGTTGCGGTAGCCGGCGCCCTGCTCGCCGACGAGGTTTTCCACCGGCACCCGGCATCCCTCGAAGACCAGCTCGCGGGTGTCGGAGGCGCGCCAGCCGAGCTTGCGGTACTGCCGCCCGACACCGAAGCCCGGCGTACCGTGTGGCACGGCGATGGAGCTGATCTCCTTCCCGCGGTCGGTCCGTCCGGTGACGGCGGCGACCGTGACCACCTTCGACAGCGGCGTCCCGGCGTTGGTGATGAAGGCCTTCGAGCCGTCGATCACCCACTCGTCGCCGTCTCGGCGGGCGACCGTGCGGAGTGCCCCCACATCGGAGCCCCCCGACGCCTCGGTGAGGCCGAACGCTCCCAGCACCTGCCCCGCGGCCATCGGCGGCAGCCACGTCTGGCGCTGGTCCTCGTTGCCGAAGAGCAGGAATGGCATGGCTCCCAGGCCCACGGCTGCCGACAGCGTGATGGCCACCGACGAGTCGACCCGGGCGAGCTCCTCGATGGCCACGCAGAGCGTGATGAACTCGGCGCCGGATCCGCCGTAGCGCTCGGGCAACACGAGGCCGAACAGGCCGAGCCCGCCCATCTGCCGAACGACCTCTAGGGGGAACTCCGACCTGGCGTCGTAGCCCTCGGCCCGGGGACGCACGACGTCCTCCGCGAAGGCGTGCACGACCGTGCGGAACTCCTCCGTCTCCTCCGGCAGGTCGTAGTCCATTACCGGTGTGGGAGGAAGTCGGTCGTCGTCGGGTTGGTCTCCACGCAGGTGATCATGAGGTACCCGGGGGTGAGCCGGATGCCCTGCACGCAGCTCGCCAGCGGCCTGACCGGGATGGAGATTGCCGGCAGCGAGGGGAAACCGGGGATCTTCAACCCCTCGACGGCGAACACGATCCTTGCGGGGGGCTCGAGCTGGAAGCGTCCCGTAATGGACGTGGCGAGCCCCTTGATCGTCACGGTGCCGGCACCGAACACGAAGGAGTTGCCCGGCGGGAGGAGGGCCGAGGCCTCCTTGTCCGTGAAGGTGACCGTCAGGTCGATGCGGTCGATGCGGGTAACGTCTGCCTGCCGGTCGGCGAGGGAGCCCACCATGTTCATGTGCACCCCCCTGGCGACCGCTGTCACCTTGTCCGCAGTCAGCGTCGACAGGTTGACGTGCCGGGCCGACACGGTGACCCTGGGAACGGACCCGTGCGCGGCGAGCTGCCAGAGCATGGGGAACTCGACGCCTGCGGAGACGTCCTCGGCGGACGGGTCCCGTTTCGCAACCGCCGCGACAATCTCGGACTGCAGGAAGTAGTGGGCGCTCCCCTCGGCCAGGACCACAACGACCACCGCCACCATCACCAGCTTGAAGATGAGCTTCATGCGGGCCGGAAGTGCTCCACGTCGTCGAGGGCACCGATGCGAGCGGACCGTTCCCGCACCACCGGCTCGACCGCCATGCCCACCGTGAGGTCACCCGGGTCCGCCGATACCCGGTGGACGAGGCACGTGTCGGCCCCGTCGAGACGGATGAGGCCCACGACCACGGGATCGTCCAGGCGCTGCCCGTCGAGGCCGACCCGCACGCAGGTGAACGATGCCAGCCTCCCCGCCGGTCCGACCTCGACTTCCTCGTCCAGGGCAGCGAGGCACCGCTCGCAGAACGCCGTCGCCGGGCAGTGGACCACCGAGCACGTCCGGCAGCGCGTCGCCAGGAACACCCCCCGCTCGGCCAGTGCCCGGAAGAAACGCTCGCCTGCCAACCCCGCGGTGTAGCGGTGCGAGACGGGGATCGACCCGGGCCACAGCCGGATCCGATCGGGGCTCGTCGGCTTGTCGAACATGGCTACGCCGGCTGCCAGTGGGCGATGTCGAGGATCGAGCCCACCCGCTGCTCGCGTGGCTTCCAGACGGCACGGACCGCCATGCCGATGGCGACGTCGCCGGGGTCCACATCGCCCAGTTTGTGCAGGATCCCACCGCTGCTGA
>WNEZ01000473.1_pt1 | contig 32353 bp, 23 predicted proteins | sample 5400521 | NCBI WGS metagenome assembly WNEZ01 (sample SAMN13153339, study PRJNA577476) | soil metagenome | isolation source: 120 cm saprolite under Douglas fir tree site 2 hole 1 replicate 1 | place: USA:California | collected 2015-04-18 | reverse complement strand
CAGGCGGACAGTCCAGATATTCGGTGCGTAGGCAGTTCGCCATAAAACAACCTGCTTATCTACATCGCCCCGGCAGAGTTCTCTGAGCTTCCGTTCGACTTCCTGGAACACAGGCTCCGCCATGAAGACCCAATATTCATCCTTTTGCAAAAGGTCTTGCAAAGCGGTTCGAGTATTATTCCTGCTGCTATACCAGAGATCTTTCAATAGTTGGTTTGTGTCTATAACAACACGCAATCGGGATGGAGGCTCCACAAAAACGCTCTCCTCATAATTCACGGATTCTTAGAGATCTTATCTCATCGCTATTTTAACGACTAGCCTTCGATTTGTCACTAAACCCCAGAGCAAGTTTCGGCAAAAGGCGGTCATATGACCGCCTCAAGCCTCTGGCTGGCGATGGCGTAGTATTTCGGGGTATTATGCAAAAAAACCCTGGCTTTGGGAAATGACACTGTCCTCTGTGTCCATAGTCGATACAGAGGCCAGTTACTTGTCGTCACTGCTCACGCCAGGCGATGGCAGATTAAAAAACCATCGGCAGCTTGAGGCCGTTTTCCCTGGCACATGCAATGGCTTCTTCGTAGCCCGCGTCGGCGTGGCGCATGACACCGCTTGCCGGATCGTTGGTGAGTACGCGCTCCAGGCGTTTTGCTGCCTCTGGTGTGCCGTCCGCAACGATAACCATGCCTGCATGTTGCGAAAAACCCATACCAACGCCGCCGCCGTGATGCAGGCTTACCCAGGTTGCACCGCTCGCGCAGTTAAGCAGCGCATTGAGCAACGGCCAGTCCGATACCGCGTCGGAACCGTCTTTCATCGCTTCAGTTTCGCGGTTGGGGCTTGCGACCGACCCTGAATCGAGATGGTCACGGCCAATCACCACAGGTGCGCTTAATTCGCCCGATTCTACCATTTCGTTGAACGCCAGACCGAGCTTTGCACGTTCGCCGAGTCCTACCCAGCAGATGCGTGCGGGCAAGCCCTGGAAGGTGATTTTCTTTTGCGCCATATCCAGCCAGCGGTGCAGATGCGGGTTATCCGGGATCAGTGCTTTTACTTTGGCATCGGTTTTATAAATGTCTTCCGGGTTGCCGGAGAGTGCCACCCAGCGGAACGGGCCGATGCCACGGCAGAATAATGGACGGATATAAGCGGGTACAAAGCCGGGATAATCAAACGCATTTTTCACGCCGGTGTCATACGCCACCTGCCGGATGTTGTTGCCGTAATCGACGACTGGAATACCCTGCTTGTAGAACTCCAGCATAGCGCGCACCTGCTTCACAATCGATTCCTTCGCGCGCTCGACATAGCCCTGGGGATCATGCTTGCGCAGCTCATCGGCTTCCGCAAGGCTCATACCGGCAGGAATATACCCATTAAGGACATCATGCGCAGAAGTTTGATCTGTTACCATATCAGGCATAATCCCTCGGCGCACCAGCTCGGGATAGATTTCAGCCGCATTGCCCAGCAGTCCGATAGAGAGCGGTTGTCCCAGATTGCATGCCTCGCGAATCTGATCGAGCGCCTCGTCCAGCGTACTGGCGATTGCATCGCAGTAGCCGGTATCCAGCCGTCGCTGGATGCGGGTTGCATCGCACTCAACAGCAAGCATAGAGGCACCTGCCATTGTGGCAGCCAATGGTTGAGCACCGCCCATTCCTCCTAAACCCGCAGTCAGTATCCATTTACCGGATAAATGGCCGCCGAAATGCTGGCGGCCCATTTCCACGAAGGTTTCATACGTCCCTTGCACAATGCCCTGGCTGCCGATGTAAATCCACGATCCGGCAGTCATCTGGCCGTACATCATCAGCCCCTTGCGGTCGAGTTCGCGGAAATGCTCCCAGGTCGCCCAATGCGGCACGAGGTTGGAATTGGCGATGAGCACGCGCGGCGCGTCGGCGTGGGTTTTGAACACGCCGACCGGCTTGCCCGATTGCACGAGTAGGGTTTCGTCTTCGCCCAGGTTTTTCAGCGTCTCGATGATGCGGTCGAAACATTCCCAATTGCGCGCTGCCTTGCCAATGCCGCCGTAAACAATAAGTTCGTCCGGGTTCTCGGCCACGTCCGGGTCGAGGTTGTTCATCAACATGCGCATCGGTGCCTCGGTCAGCCAGCTTTTTGCTGCGAGTTTCGTGCCATGCGGTGCTTTGATGATGCGTGCGTTCGCCAGTGAACGTTCAGGAATAGCCATGTGCAATTCTTCCTTACTTTGGTCATGCCAATGGGTGGCTCCGATGGTTTATTGAGATGGTATTAAATGAGCAGAATGTTCGTCAAACAGCTCTCAGTCATCCAGAAGAGGCAAGGCACTAAGAAGCAGCTCACTCAGGCAGCGTTTACGCGAACCTTGAAAACTGCACCCTCCGTTTCGACTTCCAAGAACACTGGCTCCGCCATGAATACCCAATATTCAGATTTTTGCAATGCGTCTTGCGATGCGGTTTTAGTATTTTTCTGCTGCTGTACCATATATCCTGCAATACTTGGTTCGTATCTAAGACAATACGCAATTTGGATGGAGGCTGCATCAAAATGATCTCCTCAAAATGATCGGCCTTACCTCAGTTAGCGCACTGGCCATTGCCATTGGGTCAAATGAGTCGTTCATATTTTCATCTCCAATGTTGATGGCTATCACGGGAACAAGTGTTCCTTTCTGCCTGCATTCTACCACACTCACGCAAGTTTGTGCCCATTGTGGCCGGTTCCAGTTTGTACCGTTTCGTGGTAAAATAAGCTCGGCCCCGCAAGGGCTAAAGGAGGTGCGCTTTGCAAACACTTTTGCAAGTCCCCTACCCTCGGTACATCTTCGCCCAGTATTACCTGGGCTGCCACGCCTCAAGGGGGGAAAAGTGAGGCAGCAGTTGCAGTGTCAACTGTTCGAGGGTTATCCCTCCCTAAGTTTTAATGGCGGCATATCACAAGGTGACGGTTTTGACCCTTTCCTAACAGATTTCCTTACTTACCTGGAAATGGCCTGGAACGGGCTACAAAAACAACATCTACTACAAGAGTCTTCCCCGCGATCCTGACTCCAGTAACATGGAAGCCTGGCAGTTTTGGATAAGCGACAAACCGGCAAATCCATGTAACTCGCAACATTTTGCCGAAAGCAGTTGACTCGCTGCATGGGTGTTCCAAAATTGCCTTTATCCTGGATTCCTGCTCGGCCAGATATTCTCTTGCCGAGTCGAGCGCGGTTTGCCTGTCCTGTCCTGCGGCGTGACATACTTTACCGAGGTGGCATCCTGTCCTCCTGTAAATGGCCGGAGGTTGCGGATATAGACGCTGGAGCCTTCCACGCTATCAATGTCTAAGGCAGGAATGTCTCCGGCCTTCCCGCTTGCCGCTGCATGCGCCGACACGGTGGCAATCCCATAACCTGCCGCGCTCCCTGCCGGAACGAATACGGCGGCATCGGTGGCGACTTCCACTCCATCCTTGCCGAAAAATAAGAGTCCTTCCGGCAGCTCCTGCGCGGCAAGCCGAGTTGATGCACGTAAAAAGGGAAATACCATCAAACGATAATCTATATCCGACCGTGTGCTATAGCGACCTTGTTCCTAAACTGGATGGGCGATACCTGTTCAGGGACTATGAGACCACGCTGGATTATATCAGAGAAGCGGACGGCAATACTTCCAGAAGTGACGCGCCTCTTTACGCGCTATGGATACTATCGGAAAAGGTTGAAGACCTGATCGGAATCATTGAGCGGCATTTGAGCGATGCAGGCTGCGCGCCGCCCATGCCACCGAGTCCGGCCGTGAGTACAAATTTCCCCTTGAGCGAGCCGCCATAATGCTTACGCGCCGCCTCCGCGAATGTCTCGTACGTCCCCTGCACAATGCCCTGCGAGCCGATATAAATCCAGGAACCGGTGGTCATCTGCCCATACATCGTCAGCCCCAGCGCCTCCAGGCGGCGAAACTCGTCCCACGTACCCCAATGCGGCACCAGGTTCGAGTTAGCAATCAGCACGCGCGGCGCGTCCGGGTGAGTGCGAAAAATACCCACCGGCTTGCCCGACTGCACCAGCAGCGTCTCATCGTTCTCCAAACTGCGCAGCGAGCGCACCAGGGCATCGAAGGCCGCCCAGGAACGCGCGGCGCGGCCCGAACCGCCGTAGACCACCAGGTCGTTCGGCCGCTCGGCCACGTCGGGATCGAGGTTATTCATCAGCATGCGCAGGGCAGCTTCCTGCTGCCAGCTTTTACACGAAATCTGCGTCCCACGCGGCGCGCGCACAGTGCGCGGCCCTGGGGGAGGTGTGTCATGAGTATCAGACATAGCTGCACAATCCCTCGCTTACCGAACTTCTATTGTTTGCTGTTCTTTCTAAAACAAGTCTAGCATAGCGGTAACTGGTTGTCGAGATACCAAATCTCTCTCTGGTCACCATGGGCAAGACGCAAAGGAAAAAACCTGTACAGGAAACCAGCTATTCAAAAGAACTGACATCTTGCCAGGGAAGGCAGCAATCAAATACAGTAGCAGCAAGAGATTTGCAGTGACACCTACGGACCCAGAAAACGCGCTTGGTGATATAGTGTAGCAATCAAGAGAGGCAGCAAATGCCAGGGAAAGATTCCTCAAGACCATATAAGCAGATAGGAGAAGCTTTGCTGTATGTACAGCAGATAATGGTCTCTTATCTCCATTCACAACCGGTCGATTCCGTCTGTTTCTCCTCTGATACGAATCTGCGTTCAAAAGCACAATCTTGTGCCGCTTGAGCAAGCCTCATAAAACAATGCAAAGTTGTATGTCGGAGCGCGAATCCGTATGACGGGACACTCCTGGCCTCAGCTGCGTCCGGCGATTGTGTACGCCTGTGGAATGTGGCTGAACGAAAGCCTGTGTCCATACTCGAAGGGCGCACAGGAGCAGCAACCCCATCCCAGGTCTCCTTTTCGGCCGATAGCAAGCTGCTGGCAGCCTCGGTAGGAGGTGGGGTAGTTCAACTATGGACGAGCGATGGCAAAACGCTTGCCGAGCTACCTGGTCACGATCCAGGTCCCACAGAAGCAGTATTCTCCCCAAAGGGAAGACTGCTGGTGAGCGGGGATCTTGCCGGACGAGTTCGCCTGTGGGATGTGACAAAACGGGAGGTCCTCTCCTCTTTTATCGCTGCTCCTCATAGGCAGATTGAAGATCCTAAGGGGCAGAAGAGCGGTGTATATTATCTCACCTGTACACCGGATGGGATGCGCTGGGCGTTCGAGAGTAGGGATAAGCAAGGATTAATCCAGGTGTGGGATATCCAGTATCCAGGACCGAGTGTCGCATGGGTTGGTTCGCTGCTTCAATCTGATCAGTTTATCTGGGCTCTCTCATTTTCTCCGGATGGACGCATCCTGGCAGCGGCTGACTTTGATAATAATGCAGTATGGTTGTTCAATGCACAATCATTGAGAGGAGAAGGCGTCTTACACATTCCAGATGACATGGCTAAAGCGCTTGCCTTTTCTCCCAATGGGCGTTTCCTGGCAACGGCTGGGGCAGCGGGAACAGTGTGGATTTGGGAACTGAGCAGTCGACAGATTGTGGGATCATTTGCCGCCCATCCTGAAGGACCCGATTACCGCAAGAACTCCCAGGAATGGGCATTGGGAGACATAGATTGGTCTTCAGATGGAAGATACCTTGTTAGTTGTGGCCGGGACCCCTACACGGTCAAACTGTGGAAAGTGCGGATACGGGTGTGAACAGTTTATCATTGTGTACGAGATGCTTTCACCACAAAACAAAGAAACAAGGTGGATAACCTGTGCTTCTCCTCTATGAGAGAGGTCAAGTATAGAAGCTAGCGAATGGGAGGCATCAATGCCTACTTTGGTTGACCCGGTCAGACAGCTTGTGTATTTCTTGGGTCTGCTTGGTATTTTAGGTATCTGGTATTTAACGCTACGTATCTATGCGATTACACCGAAGCCTATCAGACACAGCCTCATCGGATGAAGCGTGCTGGTCTCTCTCATCCTATTTCTAATACTCACTGTCTCTAGTATGCTCGTGCTCGTCTTCAATTTCATGAAATTTGATCGCATCCAGGGAGCTTTCATTAGCGATCTCGTCTTCGTGCCAGGCACCTATTACTGTTTACGTTCCCCTCCCAGCAGAAGGTCTTATGTGGCAGCTGCTCTTTTCCTGCTCATAGTGCTGGGAGGACTGGTAAGCATTCTTGTTGCAATTCTGATTAACTGATGCAAGTAACACGAGACGATAAACCCACCGCTGTTACAATTTTTAGGATGTGTTTATAACCTTATGATTGAGCCTTGCCTCTTCAAAGCGCGGTAGACGAATATAACTAGCCCTGCTATAATGAGGCAGCATGCAGCTGGATAGAGACCATACAACAATAGCATCTTTAACATTTATAGAAAGAGAAGGGCTTGTAAGGAGTCGATCCGCAGCAAACTGCCCTGGTCCAGGCCTTGTATGCTGGCTTCCGCCCTACCGGTGAAGCACCGGTCTTTGCCGATTATGATGGCTTTTCCCGCCTTCCGCAGGCAACAAAACAGCGCTACCAGCACAACGCGCAGCAGGCCTATGATGTACTGAAGACCCACCAGGCTGCCTATGAAAGCCGTTCTTCCTCTCAGTCGTTTGCCCTGGCGCTGCAAAGCGCACGTGTCATCGTGCAGTACACCACACTCGGCGTACTTATACCTGCTTCCGGTTCGCTCTTCACATCAGACCAGGCATATGCCCAGCGCGATGCTTTCATGGCTGAAAACGTCGCCTGGCTACACGATCATGAGGGCAACGGTGCCAGAATTGTGCTTTGGGCGCATAACACGCATATTGCCAATCTTAGACAGCCTTTCAGCATGGGCACTTTCTTACGCCAGCAGTTCAAGGAGAGCTACCTTACCATTGGGACGAGCTTTTATCAAGGGTCATTTACCATCTTTGCATCTGGATCAGCCAGAATCTTCAAGGCAGCAGCTCCCGGCGCAGATACCTATAACTACGCGTTAGGGCATGCCGGCATCCCACGCTATATTTTGGATATCCGCCCAACGCCGGCCGGGCCAGTGACCGATTGGGTACAGGGAACGTATGTCCTTATAAATTATGGTGTTGGCGGCCAGGATCTTGAGGCTGTCGGCCCGCTGCAACACTGGTTCGACGTTATCATTCATTTCCAGAACACCACTCCATCTCACCTACTCTCACCTTGATCTACCGACCCACCTCCTGACCTTGTTCCCTCTTAGCACGTATGCTATAATTTGGGAAGAAAATGCATAGGTGTAGCGTATTCCCTACAAATAGGCCAGGAGATAATAAATGCAACCTGTTGGGGAAGCAGGAAGCTCTCTTGCTACAGGGAAAACTAAAAAGGAATAATCACTACGGCTCTAGCCGGTCTTATCATCCTTGCCCGGCGCTCTATGACGCTGGAAGTGCATCCCTACAAAGGGTGCCGTCTCTGTCTCTCCCGGAGACTGGTTCCTCGCGACAGTGCGCTGGACGCTCAGGAAAGGACCTTTTCCCATGATTGATCCCGATAGCGAGTTGGGAGAACGATACCAATCGGTCGTGGCCAACCCCGACTGGTACCAGACGAACATTCCTTGCCAGGTGGGATGTCCGGCCCATACCGATGTTTCTACCTATATTGGCTTGATTTCACAGGCTCGTTTCGACGAGGCGTACCTGCTGAACCGCCAGGCCAACATCGTACCTGGCGTGCTTGGCCGCACCTGCGCCCGCCCCTGTGAGCCGGTCTGCCGCCGCAATAAAATCGATGGCAAACCCATCGCCATCTGCTGGCTGAAACGTGCTGCCGCCGACCACCGCGAGTATCGCCACCATGCTGAACAGCCCCCGGTAACAAAGGATAAAAAAGTCGCCGTCATCGGCGCCGGTTCCGCCGGCCTGGCCGCCGCGCGCGACCTGCGCGAGGTGGGCTACCCAGTCACAATTTATGACGACTACCCCACTGGCGGCGGCGTCATGGTCAACGGCATCCCCGTCTGGCGCTTGCCGCGCACCGTCACGCGCGAAGAGTGCGACGAATACATGGCCGACATCGGCGTCGAGGTCCGCTACAACACCCGTGTGGGACGCGATGTCCTGCTCACCGACCTGCTGAAACAATACGATGCCGTGTACATCGCTGCTGGCTGCTACCGCCCCAAGCCCATGAGCGGGCCGGATAACAAAATCATTCCCGGTGCAGACCTCAAGGGCGTCGTGGACGGCATTCGCCTGCTGGCCAGGACCAACTACGGCGAGCCTGCCTACATCGGCAAGCGTGTTGCCGTGCTCGGTTCCGGATTCACCGCGATGGACTGCTGCCGCAGCTCCATCCGCTTCGGCGCCGAGAAGGTCTACGTCATGTACCGCCGCTCCAAGGAAGAGATGCCTTCCGACGAGTACGAAGTCAACGAGGCAATGGCGGAGGACGTTGAATTTCAGTACCTGGTCTACCAGACGGCCGTTGTCAGCAAGGATGGCGTACATGCCAGCGGCGTGCGTTTTGTACGCTGCAAGCTCGGTGACCCCGACCCCGGTGGTCGGCGCCGCCCAATTCCCATCCCCGGTACCGAGTTTGAGATCGAGGTAGATACCGTCATCGCCGCATTCGGCCAGGATAGCGACCCAAGCTGGATACAGGCCGGCGAACTCAAGCTGGAGCTAGACAGGTACGGCATTCCGCTGGTGGACCGCGAGACCTGGATGACCAGCTACCCCGGCCTCTTCGCCGGTGGTGACTTCGTCGATGGCTCGCGCAATCTCATCTCCGCCATCGGCGATGGACGTGATGCCGCCGTTGCCATCAACCGTTACCTTGGTGGCGTTGATAAGCCCGCCGAACCAGCGGAAGAGATAGAGCTGCCTGATTACCGTCGCGGCATGGTCGATGACTACGAGTCCATCCCGTTCGAAAACATTCCTTCCCTGCCCAAGAAGCAGCGCTACAGCAACACGCGCGAGACGGAGACCGGCTATACGCCCGCAGAGGCCGTCGTGCAGGCCCGTCGCTGCCTGCAATGCCAGTTGAATATCATGATTGACCCGTCAATCTGTATCCTCTGCTCCGGCTGCGTGGACATCTGTCCTTACGACTGCATCAGCATGGAAGGCCTTTCTCGCGTCGTCAAGGGCGACCCGATGCACGCCGGTACACAGACCTGGCGCGGCGGCGCCGATATGATCATCGACGAGGAGAAGTGTATCCGTTGTGGCCTCTGTATCGTTCGATGTCCCACAGATGCGATCTCGATGGTACAGTTCGAGGTGGCCAGCCCCAATGACCGCTGGACAGTCTCGAAAATACCAGTGCTGAATGTCAGGTAAGCGGGCTTGATTATGAGTTTGCACAAGTTCATGCTGGCTGAAGGTAGTCACCTTGCCGTAGGCCCCCGATTTATCGTGGGACTGCGCTGCATCGCGCCCGCGTCGGCCTTGCCTTTTGGGTAATTTGTTCATTCTCTATGATCAGCCCCTATCGGGCCTAGTTACGGATGACCTGGCCCCGGTCGCACCAATATTTTGCGTAGCGGCATTCGCACCCAGTATTTTAAGTAACATAGGGATAGTGTTAACCATTGAGCACACACCATTCAGACTCAGCCTTTGAAGCTTCCACCCTGTTAGAACTCCTATCGCGCAGAGCACTCCAACATGCCGAAAGAAGGGCCTATACCTTCCTCATCGATGGAGAAGTAGAGGGAGTTCATCTAACGTACGGAGAGCTGGATCGCAGGGCCCGCGCCATGGGCGCCTTACTCCAGCAGCGAGCAGAACGTGGATCGCGTGCCCTGCTCGTCTACCCTTCAGACCTCGAGTTCATCGTCGCCTTCTATGGATGTCTCTATGGAGGGCTGATCGCCGTTCCTACCTACCCTCCCCAGACCCGTACCAGGCGCAGCCTGGCGAAATTGCGCGCCATCATGAATGACGTGCAGCCCTCGGTAGTGCTCACCACTGAGGCGCTTTCATCGATGGTCGAGAGCCTGTTCGCCCAGGCGCAGGATATAGAGGTCGCGCCGCTCATCAGCACGGACACCATCGACTCCTCCCTGGCGGATGCCTGGCAGGACCCCGGAGTGGACAGCAACACACTTGCCTTTCTCCAGTACACCTCCGGGTCTACAGGCATGCCCAAGGGCGTCATGCTCACCCACGGCAATCTCTTGCACAATGGGGCGCTCATCTACCATCATGTTGGTATCACACCCGAGTGCCGGGGCATGAGCTGGCTGCCCCTCTACCACGATATGGGCCTGATCGGCATGACCATCCAGGCGGCCTACTCCGGTGTGCAGACTACCATCATGTCACCGGTCGCCTTCCTGCAGCGTCCCATACGCTGGTTGCAAGCCATCGCTAACAATGGGGCTCACGTCGTCACCGGCGCTCCAAACTTCGCCTATGACCTCTGCGTCCGTAAGATCACGCCCGAGCAGAAGGAAACGCTCGACCTGAGCAACTGGGACATCGCCTTCAACGGCGCCGAACCGGTACGCCAGGAAACCCTGGAGCGCTTCACGAAGGCCTTTGCCCCCTGTGGTTTCCGCTGGGAAGCCTTTCGTCCTTGCTATGGACTTGCCGAAGCCACCCTCTTCGTAACCGGCGTACAAAAGGGCGCCACCTCAACGAAGCGGACGGTGCAGGCAGAGGCGCTCGCAGAAAACCGCGTCGTCATAGTCGAACCCGTAGCCCCCGGTGATGAAGATAGCACGCGCACGTTCGTGAGTTCCGGCAGCGTGCCGCAGGGGCAGAAGGTCGTTATCGTCAATCCCGATACCCGCGTCTCCTGCCCGCCTGACCAGGTAGGCGAAATCTGGGTCTCCGGCCCCAGCATCGCCCAGGGCTACTGGCAAAAACCCGCTGAAACACAATACACATTCCGGGCACACCTGGCGGATACAGGAGAGGGTCCCTTCCTGCGCACCGGCGACCTGGGGTTTATGCACGACGGCGAGCTATTTGTCACCGGCCGCCTCAAGGACCTGATCATCATTCGCGGCCGCAACCATTATCCCCAGGACATCGAACTGACGGTGGAACAGAGCCACCCGGTGCTGCGGCCCGGCAGCGGCATAGCATTCTCGGTCGATGCAATGAGTGAAGAGCAACTGGTGATTGTTCAGGAAGTGGAGCGCCATTACCGCCATCTAAACCTGGACGAGGTATTTGAGACCATTCGCCAGGCCGTGGCAGAGCAACATGACTTGCAAGTCTATGCCATCGTGCTGGTTAAGACCGGCAGTATTCTCAAGACCTCCAGCGGCAAGCTCCAGCGTAATGCCTCTCGCCAGGCCTTTCTAGACGGCATCCTCGACGTGGTGGCTCAGTGGACGCTGCGTGAAGAGTCACCCCTCGTGGGAGCGTTGCAAGACGCTTCGCTAGAGACCCCGGCGGAGAATGGCAGGCATATTCGCGCGTCGCTGCTCACAGTCGAACCGCTAGAACGCCAGCAGCTGCTTGAGAACTATATCCTCGGAAAAATAGCTACGGCACTGAAAATTTCACCTTCCAGGCTGGATGCGCAGCAGCCGCTCAATAGCCTGGGGCTCGACTCCCTGACGGCCGTTGAGCTTAAGAACTGGATCGAAACAGAGCTGAACGTGGAGGTCCCCATAACGATTTTCCTGCAGGAGCCTACCATTGCCCAGTTCTCCGCTCAATTGCTCGATCAGTTGACGGCCAGCCAGGATGGACGACCGCAAGCATCCTCCGCCTGGCAAGTAGATACACGTGGCCAGGGAAATGGCAGCGCCTCTGCGCCGGGCGAAATCAGCCAGCATGATGCTGCGCAGTTACTGGAACAACTTGACCAGCTGTCGGACGAGGAGGTAGAGGCGCTTCTGAGCCAGCTTTCACCTGAAAGCATGGACGGCCACCAGGAATTCCCACCTGGGGGAGAGGGAATCCACCACTTCGATGAGCATGCACCGCAGGGCATTAAGACGAATGGGATCGGCCAGCGCAATGCCGCGCAGTTGTTGGCGGGACTGGATCAACTTTCGGATGAGGAAGTGGACTCATTGCTCAGTCAAATGTTAGAAGAGGAGACCTAAAATGAGCGAGACACCCAGAAGCATGGCTGATCTATCGCCCGAGGAAAAACGGGCATACCTCGCGCAGCTCCTGCGTAAAAAAGCAGGAATGCAAGCAGCAGGGCGCGCGAGCGGTGAAACGCCCGCCGCTGGTTCTAACGGGGACCCTTCTACCTTCACCCTTTCCCACGGTCAACGCGCTTTGTGGTTCCTGCATCGACTGGCGCCGGCAAGTTCGGCATATAACCTCTTATATACCGCGCGCATTCGCCCACCCCTGGACATTGCTGCCCTGCGGCGCTCGGCTCAGGCGCTCGTGCAGCGCCATCCCATCCTGTCGGCAACCTTCACTATGCGCAACGGCGAGCCCGTTCAACACTTTCACCCGGGGCAAAAGGTGCCGGTCGAGCTAATTGACGCCTCGACCTGGAGCCGCGAACGCCTGGAACAGGAACTGCAGAAGGAGGGTGATCGCCCGTTCGACCTGGAACATGGACCTGTCCTGCGCTTCAAATTGTTCGCGCTGGCCGGCCAGGATTACATGCTTGTTATGACCGCCCACCATATCGCCGTCGACTTCTGGTCGCTCGATCTCCTCGTCACCGAAATATGCGTGCTCTACGCGAAAGAGGCGGGCGCACCCCTCACCAGCGCCATGCAAGCCATGCTCTCGCAGCACGTCCCACAATATACGGACTATATCCGCTGGCAGGCTGAACTACTGGCAGGCCCCGAGGGTGAGCGGCTGTGGACCCACTGGCAGCAAGAGCTGGCCGGCGAATTGTCCCTGCTGAATCTGCCGCTTGATCGCCCGCGCCCGCCGGTCCAGACGTATCGCGGCGCTTCTCATGCCTTTGAACTGGGCGAGGCATTATCTAAACAATTGAAAGCCCTTGCCGGCGCCGAGAAGGTAACGCTGTACATGCTGCTGCTGGCAGCGTTCCAGGTGTTGCTGCTTCGCTACACCGACCAGGACGATATCCTCGTAGGTACCCCCATGGTAGGCCGCAGCCGCTCCGAACTGGAGCGTGTCGTCGGCTACCTGGCGAACCCCGTCGTCCTGCGTACCAACCTCTCCGGCAATCCCACCTTTAAGGAGTTGCTCGGCAGAGTCAGGCGCACGGTCATTGCAGCGCTTGAGCACCAGGACTATCCTTTCACGCTCCTCGTAGAACGGCTGCAGCCAAAGCGCGATGCCAGCTATTCGCCCATCTTCCAGGTCGTGTTCGTGTGGGATAGGCCGGGCATATTGCAGGACCAGGAGAATGCGCACCTGGACCAGGAAGCGCTCAAACTGGAGCCTTTTCTGGTGGCGCAGCAGGGATCGGCCTTCGACCTGACGCTGCACATGTCCGAGGTCCGTGGGTCGCTCTCCGCCGACCTGAGTTATAACGTGGACCTCTTCGATGCTTCCACCATCGCTCGCATGGAGCAGCATTTTCGCACCCTGCTGGCAGGCATCATAGCAAACCCCGAACAGCAGCTTTCACACCTGCCTTTGCTCACCGGGGCAGAGCAACAGCAGTTCCTGCTCACGTGGAACGCTACCCGCAGCGACTTTCCAGAGCACATGTGCATCCACCAGTTGATCGAGCAGCAGGTGCAGCGCACGCCTGATGCCGGGGCCGTCGTATTTGAAGATCAAAAACTCACCTATAGCGAGCTAAACCGCCGGGCCAACGCGCTGGCCTATACCCTGCAGGCATCGGGCGTAGGCCCGGACGTGCTGGTGGGTGTGTGCATGGAACGCTCCCTGGAAATGGTCATCGCTCTCCTCGCCATCCTCAAGGCCGGTGGGGCCTATGTGCCACTGGATCCAACCTACCCGCGCGAGCGGCTTGACTACATGATCCAGGACGCTCATATGCAGGTCCTGCTCACACAGCCACGCCTGCTGCATCTATTGCCGGGTGATGGCGCGCGGATCATCTGCCTGGATGCTGGTGAATATGGCTCTGCCGGGGATTTTGAGGAAAATCCAGTAAGCGCCGTTCAACCTGGCAACCTGGCGTACATGATCTATACTTCGGGTTCCACGGGCAAACCCAAGGGCGTCATGAATAATCATAAGGGTCTCTGTAACCGCCTCTACTGGATGCAGCAGGCCTATCAATCGACGCCGGCGGACCGCGTAATGCAGAAGACTCCTTTCAGTTTCGATGTCTCGGTCTGGGAGTTTTTCTGGCCCTTGATGACGGGAGCCTGCCTGGTGGTGGCCCGGCCCGGTGGACACCAGGACTCCAGCTACCTCATCTCTCTGATCGCCGAACAGCAGATCACGACCCTCCACTTCGTCCCGTCGATGCTCCAGGTCTTCCTATCGGATCAAGGCCTTGAGCGCTGCCGGTGCCTGAAACGCGTGTTTTGCAGCGGCGAGGCGCTCCCATTTGATCTGCAGGAGCGCTTCTTCACCCACTTCGCTGCCGCTGAGACGGAACTGCATAACCTCTATGGCCCGACGGAAGCAGCGATCGACGTCACCTACTGGCAGTGCCAGCCCGGCATTATGGTGACGATGGGCCACCCTATTGCCAATACGCAGATATATATTCTGGACCGGTCGATGCGCCCCGTGCCCATCGGCGTGCCCGGCGAATTGTACATCGGCGGCGTAGGAGTCGCTCGCGGCTACTTCAACCGCCCAGAGCTCACAGCTGAAAAGTTTGTGCCTGACCCCTTCAGTAACGACCCGGGCGCGCGCCTCTTCAAGACGGCCGACCTGGCGCGTTACCGGCCCGGTGGCGCCATCGAATTTCTTGGCCGCATCGACCACCAGGTCAAGATACGCGGCTTCCGCATCGAACTCGGCGAGATTGAAGTGGTGCTGGCACAGCATCCCGCCATCAAGGAGGTCGTCGTCCTGGCCCGCGAGGACACACCCGGCAGTAAACGTCTCGTGGCATATCTCGTTCCTTCCGCAGGGGTAACCGATCCGCCGGTCGAAGAATTGCGCGCCTACCTGGGGGAGAAGCTCCCGCACTATATGATCCCTGCGGCCTTTGTCTTCCTGGAAGCTCTGCCTCTCATGCCCAACGGTAAAATCAACCGGCGGGCGCTGCCTGCCCCCGATCTGACGCGGCCCCAACTGGAAACGACCTTTGTGGCGCCTCGTAACCATGCCGAGGAAGTGCTGGCTAAGATCTGGACCCAGGTGCTCGGTATCGACAAGGTCGGTATCCATGATAATTTCTTCGACCTGGGCGGAGCCTCCATCCAGAGCCTCCAGATCATTACCCAGGCCGGCGAGGCCGGCTTGCAGCTCACCCCGGAATTGCTGTTCGAACACCAGACCATCGCGGAACTGGCGGCCGTGGCAACTCTTGTCGCAACAGCACATCCATCCCACGTTCTGTCCGGGGAACAAGGCGAGAACAACGGCATTCCCAGCCCTCAGCCAGGTGTATCTGCCATCCCTCAGTCTCCTCAAACAGCCATGGGCAACACCATCATCGAGAGCATCGGCGTCTACCTGCCGCCCAAGGCCGTCTCCACCAGGGAGGTGCTGCAGCAGTGCTACAAACCGGTCAATTTCCCCCTGGAGCAGCTCACCGGCATCAACACCAGGCGCATGGCCGGGGAGACCGAGTTCTCCATCGACCTGGCAAAGCAGGCAGTCGCAAACTGCCTCGCCAATTCTCGCTATTATCCAGAGGATATCGACCTGCTGATCTGTTCCAACATCTCGCGCTGCGATGGCCCGAACTTCCTCGTTTCGTTTGAACCGAGCACATCCATGCGCCTGAGGCAGCACTTTGGCTTTACCAACGCCCTGGTCTTCGATGTCTCTAACGCCTGCACGGGCATGTTTACCGCCATCAGCATCGTCGACGCCTTCCTCAAGGCCGGGCTGATTCGCCGTGGCATGGTTGTCAGCGGCGAGTACACCACGCACCTTACGAAGACCGCCCAGAAGGAGATCGAGAACTACCTGGATTCGCGCCTCGCCTGTTTAACTGTGGGGGATGCGGGCGCCGCCATCATCCTGGAGCAGGCAGCAGGCAACAGGGTTGGCTTCCACGAGCTTGAGCTGTATACGCTTGGCCGCTACTCCGACTACTGCATCGCCAAAGCTACGGATAAAGAGCATGGCGGCGCCATCATGTACACGGATTCGGTCAAGGTTTCCGCCGTCAATATCCAGCAGGCCGTTTCCCACGCGGCCTATACGCTCGAACGTTCCGGCTGGCCTCCGGAGGCGTTCCAGCACATTATTATGCACCAGACCTCGAGGATGACCCTGAACGATGCCGCTCGTGAGATCAACAGCTATTTCAAGAGGGAGATCTGCAACCAGGAGAACGTCATCAACAACATTACCGACCGAGGCAACACCGCCACTACCACCCACTTTGTGGCCCTCATGGATAGCATTCTTGCTAATACCATTAAGTCGGGCGAGAACGTGATCTTCGGCATCACCGGCTCAGGAGCCACTATTGGCACTGCTCTCTACACCTTCGATGACCTACCGGACCGGCTGCGCCGCGCAGCATCGAACGGTCGACAATCCACCAGGGTGCAGGAGAAAACTGGCCCGAAAACGTCTGTTGTCCTGCATCCTGCCCCCGCCAGCGCCCGCCGGGTGCGCGTGGAGAGTACCGGTACGCCACCGGCTCAAGTGAGAAAAGAAGCCCTGGAACTCGCGGTAGCCGCCGCAGAGAATTGCCTGGAAAAGTCTTCCTATAGCCGGAATGATATTAACCTCCTTATCTACTCCGGTGTGTACCGGGATGACTATTTGTGCGAACCGGCGCTTGCCTCCATGGTCGCGGGCGAGTTGGAGATGAACGATACCATCGATTCACAACTAGAAAAGAAGACGTTTGCCTTTGATCTTTTAAATGGGGCTATCGGTTTCCTCAATGCCTGCCAGGTCGCCACGGGCATGATCCAGGCGCAAAAGATCAAGAGTGCTATGATCGTTACCGCCGAGATCGAAAACAACCTGAAGGTACTTCCCACGGAACTGCGTGGCCTGCAGGAGACAGGCTCGGCGCTCATCCTCGACGAGAGCGCTGGCGGCGAGACGGGATTTGGCGACTTCGTGTTCAAGTATTTTCCCGATTATATCGAAACCTTCACGGCTTCTACCCTGGTGAGCGGTGGGAAAACGAGCATGCAATTCGCAAAAGACCCGCATATCGAGGCCCGCTACTTGCAGTGCATTCGCGGTGCAGTCGAGGAGTTGCTCGATATCGAGCAATTGGATCTTTCCCAGGTCAAGCTTATCCTGCCGCCGCAAATCTCCTCGACCTTTATTGATCGCTTGAGCGACGACCTGGGGGTCGACAGGAACAGATTCGTCGATGCTGTGCGTGATGAAGGCGATCTCTTCACTTCATCGCTGCCCTACGCGTTACAGTATGTACGCGAACACAACCTGGTGCAGCCTGGCGACGTCGGACTCATTATCGCTGCCGGTGCGGGCATACAGGTAGGCTGCGCTACCTACCATTTCTAGCACAGCTCGTTTCGCTGTGTGGTGTAGGCAGCACCGGGTATAAGCTACAACCGTATCGAGAGAAGGGAGTAGTCCCCCGATGATGAAATTTAACACCCAAAACCGGGACTGTCATGCTGAGCGTAGCGAAGCATCTCTGTGCCTATCGAGCCAGACCCTTCGCTTCGCTCAGGGTGACAGAAGGCGGGACATGCTATTGGCGAGGATGGCCGATCTTGTTCGTTAAAATTCATTATCGAGGGGAATTCCGATTGATGAAACTGCCTGATTGCGCGTGGAGCCTACCACCGGCACACCTGGTCTTGCCGCGTGATGAAATACATGTATGGCGAGCTTCCCTGGACCAGCCGCCCGCGCGTGTTGCAACTCTCGAGCAAACGCTTTCACTCGACGAACGCTCGCGAGTTCAGCGCTATCGCTTCGCTCATGATAAGCAGTATTTTATCATCAGGCGCGGCCTCCTCAGGCAGATGCTGGGCGACTACCTGGACGTTGAGCCGGGCAGCCTGCGCTTCCGCTCTGGCCCCTATGGGAAACCGGCGCTTGCGGAGATGCCCGGCGCTTATATGCCTCACTTTAATGTGTCGCACTCGCGTGAACTCGCCCTCTTCGCGTTTGCGCGAGATCGCGAGGTCGGTGTGGATATCGAGTACGTGCGCCCCGTTGTAGAGGCAGAACAGATTGCCGGGCGTTACTTCTCTGCACAGGAAAGAGACGCACTCCGCAACCTGCCCCCGCACAGGATGTACGAGCAATTTTTCATCTACTGGACCCGCCTGGAAGCCTATCTCAAGGCCAGCGGCGCGGGCCTGGCCGGTGCTGAGAACCAGGGGCTGCTGTCGCCGGAGAATACAGCCCGGTCTCTATACGGGCCTATTTATAGCAGGCAACCTGCTCCTGGATACGTGGTAGCCCTTGCCCTGCAAGCGAAGGCAACCACAGCGTTACCGCTGACCTCTATGCGCGTCGTATACTTGTGTGCGTGTCATATACTGGCAGTCAATGACCTCCCTATTCAATAGGGAGGCTTGTGAGAGGTCTCCTCTTGTAAGCCGAATTGACCAGACTTTGTTCTTGAGAGCTATCCGCCGAGCCTCTCTGCGTGGGATAGCTCAATGAGAGAACGCCGATGCTGCGAAGCGTTCCCGTTCGTACCGGTAGGTGCTGCCCCAGCCTGCCGCTCTACAACTGCTGACTTAAAAGCGGTGCGGTCAGCCGCCGTGGTCAACAGAAAGTACCGCGCAGCATCATTGTCGAGGGGAAGAGAGTACTCCGAAAGGAAGTGTTATGGAGCAATCCATCATCTACGTTCTCGCGCAGTCAGGGAAGCCTCTGATGCCTACAAAACGGCAGAACAAGGTTTGGTACTGGCTGCGCAAAGGACTGGCGGAAGTGGTCAGCCGTCATCCATTCACCATCCGTTTGCATTTCGAGACCGGGGAGTACAGGCAACCGGCGACGGTGGGCGAGGACATGGGATCGCAGGTAGTAGGTGTAGCTGCGATCACCAACGAGGAGGTCGTTTACCAGGCGGAGGTGCATTTACGCACCGACGTGAGCGGCAAGCTCACTCGACGACGCCAGTACCGCCGGAATAGGCGCAGTCGCAAAACGAGATACCGAGCTGCAAGGTTTGCCAACCGTCGGCGCAAACCAGGGTGGCTTCCGCCCTCGCTGCGTTCCAAGGCTGGGGCCACGCTGAAGGCGGTGTGTTTCGTCGCCTCAATCCTGCCTGTTCGTCAGATCCATGTGGAAATTGCCAGCTTTGACACCCAGAAGCAGCAGGATCCGGAAATTTCCGGCGAAGAATACCAGCAGGGTCAGCTTGAGGGCTATCACCTGAGAGAATATCTGCTGGCCAAATGGGACCGCCGCTGTGTGTACTGCGGCGCACAGGGGTGCCAGTTTCAAATCGAGCATATCATCCCAAAATCCAGGGGCGGCAGCAACCAGGTGACGAATCTCACCCTGGCCTGTGAAGCGTGCAATGTGAAAAAGGGAAATTTGACCGCAGCCGAGTTTGGTTTTCCAGGGGTGCAATCCCAGGCCCGTAAGCCACTCAAAGATGCAGCTCACGTCTCCAGCGTGAAGACGACGGTGGTGCAGCACCTCAGGGACCTTTTCGGAGCAGATCAGGTGACGATCACCTACGGCTATGAAACGAAGTACCAGCGTATCCAGATCCTGGATCTGCCCAAATCACATACCAACGATGCGGTCGCTATTGCCTGCGCAATCGGCGAGGTGATCATACCTTCGCCTTTGGTTTACCAGATCCGCTGCATTTCGCGGGGGAATTACCAGTTGTACAATGGGAAGCACAGCGAGCATAAAGTGTGGGCACCGAAGAAAGTGAAAGGCTGGAAGCTCTACGAACTGGTCGAGGCCAGAAGGCAGGTAGGCTACATTGGCGGCAGGCGATTGAAAGGAAGCTTTGTGGTCAAAGGTCTCTCCACTGGCAAGACCCTGCTAGAGGTGACTCCCAGTAAATTGATGCGGTTGGCACGTCCTGATCGTGGATGGCTCATTTGGCATCGTTTTGAGTACAGTAAGGAGGAGCGCGCTTCCTCCCCCGTCTAAAAGGCGGAGGTCCCCGCGCGCTGTTTGTATGGATCCCAGCCGGGGAAAGAAAAGAGGGAGACAATGAAACTGGCAAGAGAGAGTAAAGCACAAAAAGAGGTGAGCGCCCGTTCTCCGGCGCTGGCGGGGAAAGTAGTCATCATTACGGGAGCCAGTTCAGGTATAGGCGTGGCCACAGCGTGGGAGATTGCCCGGTGGGGAGCGCACGTAGTGCTGGCGGCACGGCGTGAACAGGAACTGGAGGCTAAAGCCAATGCCATCAACGCGGCCGGCTACCATGCCGTAGCCATCCCCACGGACGTGACAGATGCAGCGCAGGTACAGCGCTTGACGGAACGCACGCTGGAGATGTTCGGGCAGGTGGACGTGCTGGTCAACAATGCGGGTATGGCCTGGCGGGAGTCTTTTCAAGACAACTCGACTGAGCAGATCGAGCACATAGTCGATGTGAACCTGCTCGGCGCCATCCTCCTGACGCATGCAGTGCTGCCAGGCATGCTGGAGCGGCGCCAGGGCGTCATCATCTCCGTGGCTTCGGTGGCGGCCCATATCCCCGTCGACCCCCTTTACTGCGCCACAAAGTTCGGCCTGCGCGGCTTTTCCCTTTCGCTGCATCGCGAATTGCTCGGCAGCGGCGTCTCGGCCTCTATCGTCTCACCCGGTTTTGTCAGCACCCCCATGAACAGGCATATGCGCTTGCCCATGCCGGGACCGGAGATCGTGGCCAGGGCGATTGCCAAACAGGCGCTCCACCCGCGCCGCGAGGTCGTCGTCCCCGCCTATTACCGTCCTATTATGGCAGGTGAGCATTTGTTACCCTGGGTAGCCGATCGCATCATTCGCTGGACTCGTCGCCGCGTGATCCCTGTGGAGTAATGGAAATTGCAATCCTTCAGGCCAAAAGTGTTAATCCTCACATCTCTCACCGGCGGCGGCCACCTCAGCCTGGCCCTCGCCTTGCAAGATGCTCTCGCTGAGGACTACGAGACCGGCATAGTGGATCCCAATCCCCATATCTTTCACCACTACTATACCTTCGTCGGCCGGCACTTTCTCAAACTGTGGGGACTTGAATACCGCTACAGTGATAATCAGGCGTCCGCGCTGCGCCTGCATAAAACGCTCACGCTGCTGCTCCGCGATCGCCTCAGCGCCCTTATCAAGCGCATGCAGCCTCAACTCATCATCACCACCCATACCTTGTTATCCTACGAGGTTGCCCGGGCTATCGAGCGCACTGCTCCTGGCCTGCCGCTTGTGTTCCAGTTGAGCGAGCTGGAAGAGGTTCATTCCACGTGGTTAACCGTGAAGGACGCCCATGCCTATCTCGTCCCGACGCGCGAAATATTGGCACAGGCGCGAGCGCAGCGTATCGACGAGAGCCGCCTGCACCTGACCGGTATGCCGGTGCGAGCGCAGTTTTTACAGGACTACAGTGCAAAAAAGACCGCAATATTGACTGCCCTTGGCCTCGAACCGGCTATATTTACCCTATTTCTCCAGGGAGGTGCAGAAGGAGCCGCCGGCATCGATCAAACCGTGAAAAGCATGTTGGCCAGCAGGTCCATCCAGGTCATCTTAGCTGTAGGAACGAACACACAACTGGCCTCTCGCTTTTCAGGCATCGAACGCCTGAGTGTTCTCCCTTTTACGAAAACCATCGCCCCGTACATGGCTGCCGCGGACGTCGTCATCGGCAAGGCAGGTCCGAATTTTATATCCGAAGCCGTCATGCTGGGAAAGCCCTTTCTTGCAACAGCTTTCATCCCCGGCCAGGAGGCGCCCAATCTCAAATTTCTCGAACGGCATAACCTCGGCTGGGTGTGCCTGGAGCCGCAGGCCCAGCAGCATTTAATTGCCACCCTGGTAGACAATCCAACCGCGCTGGTTGAGAAAATCGCCAGCATTCAAGCGTACCGCGCGTGGAACATGCAGGCAAATCGCCACCTCCGCCCGCTCATAAAAAGTATACTACCCGCAGATATCTTCACGGGGGCGTAGCCGCGCGATTATGAGTTTTAACCATCAAAACCGGTCCTGTCATCCTGAGCGCAGGAGCCGAAGCCCTGAGCCCTTCGCTTCGCTCAAGGGTAAACTCCGCGAAGGGGAAGGATCTGCCCATCGAGAGAGACCCTTCGCTGCGCTCAGGGTGACAACATATTGCCGATCTTGGTCGTTAAAATTCATTATCGCGCCTGGGGTGGGGAAGGCATCCCACAAGCGCCCCTGTACCTCATCCCTTTATCTTTTTGCGCATAAATTCCAACACCACCCTGTCTACACGCGCATCCTCGAACCAGCGCTCTTCCAGGTTTTCGCGGCTGCTGAACTTACGGAACGCCTCGCGTGTGACCTCGTCGTAGATACCGTTGCTGCTGCCTTGATAATCACCGATCGCGCTGAGCAGCTCCTGCAGCTCGCTCGCCAGCGTTTGATCGATCGCCAGGATATCCTTCGGGTCGGGCCGGAAGAGGAAGATTTTGTGCAGTTGCAGGATGCGCTGCAATTCCACAATGGGCTGTGGGTGGTCATCCACGCGCAGGTCGATAAAGCGATCGTTAAATCCGCTGTAGCCGCCTCCTTCGCGCACTACCAGCAGGGCTGCTGACTGCTGACCACGGCTATCTCCCCCCGCGGCCTGCCCTGCTGCCAGCGCCGCCAGCAGGCGATCACAGAGCAATCCCGTCGTTTGCTCAAATGTGTACGCCATCGCCAGCACGGTATCTTCCCCTACCAGGATATTCCCCTGGCATGTGTAGTGTTCGCCCACGCGTCCCCCTGCCCAGGGAAAGCACTGCGTCCCCGTGTAGGTTGCCGCTTCACCCTTGACGCCGACAATGCCCACCTGCCGGTCTGCACGTCCCGCATCCTCTTCGACAAGTCGCGCGAGCGCCTCGCTGGCTGGCAGACCGTACGCCAGTAGCTCCAGCCCCCGTGATCCATAGCTTGTGTTCGCCCAGGCCTGAGTAGCAATTGCTCCCACGTCGGCCTTCGCCCAGGGGACGACCGCGCCGACCGCCAGGAACTTTGATTGCACAGCTATTCCCAGTTCGCCTGTCTGCGGGTCACGGGCCACTATCGAGAATGTCATACACTGCCTCCGCGCTGCTGAGTGATAATAAATAAAAACCAGTGTGACAGCATTATAGCACTAGAACCTTGACTTTCATCGTTCTATCAAGCAAAATTATATAAAGACGGGTTCCCACGTGTTGCGCTCATGAGAGGTTTCTATTCCATAGTACGTATTTCTTTATATAGACAATATGAGTGCACCACTGAACAGGCATATCCCATGCCTCTGCACGGTTAAATTGCTTAATACGGCTCATGCAGGCCGTTTAACCAGGCAGGGATTTCACAGTAAGGTTGCTGTGAAAGGATATGCCCAGCCTGCAAGGAGCGAGCATGGTGCGACAGAACTGGACAGATGACGACCTGGCCCAAAGACTGCACGAACACGATCCTGATGCTTTGGAAACTCTCATCTCCCGGTATTCTCGAGAAGTATTTTATTTTATTCGTCTGGTGCTAGACGGTGTTGGCGTCGTTCAGGATGCCGAAGAGTGCGTCAATGACCTCTTCGTCGCAGTCTGGCAGGAGATTGGTAGCTTCGATCCCCAGCGGGGTACCTTGCGCACATGGCTAACCATGCGTGCCAAGTACATCGCCTTAGACCGCCGCCGTCAACTCTGCCGCCGCCAGTTGCATAGCCTGCCGCCGGCAGATGAAAATCGACAATGGAGTACCTCCGATGGCAGCGGCGTCGGCGGGCGAAATATATTTCGCTGGGGCGGACCCGATAGTGAAAGTCGCACCCCCCTGCCGGCATACTCCGAAGCCAGTATGGAGCAGCTAATAGAACAAAGTGAGAGGCTCGAAGAACTGAGCCTGGCCTTGGCGACGTTGCCTGAGCTTGACCGTCAGCTTATTTATCTGCGTTACTTTAAGTATGCCAGCACCGAGGAACTGGCAGCTAAAACGGGCCTCACCCGTCACGCTGTCGATACCCGGCTCTGGCGCGCACGGAAGAGCTTACGCGAAGCGCTCAAGGAGCGTGCATATGAGTATGAACGAATTTGAAGAACAATCGCACAAAAGGGAGCATGATTCTGACACTCTTTTAACTCATGGACAGGTGCTTCCTCAAGATTTCAGCGAGGAAGACATCGCTTTTGCGCAGGAATTGAATTCCTTCTTTGCCCTTGAAGAAGAAATAGTGCCACCCTACTTTGCTCAGACCTTGCTCGAGCCTGATAATCCACGCTTTCAGGTTGCCGGGTATGGCTTCGAGGAGAAGACCCGTGCCCGCGTCTTCCGGCGCCTCAACCTGCGCCGCCGCCTGTTCAATCAGCGCTGGTCCTCTCGCGGCGTCATGCCTGTCCTTCCCTTGCGGCATTCCTGGCTGGTAGTGGTTGCTGCCTGCCTGCTCTTCGTCCTCTTCACAGTTGCCTTCACCGGCCAGTCATTCGTAGAGGGCGTATCGTTCTTTCTCAAAGGTGCGCACGCCGGCGCCCTCCAGGTGCATACCTATCCAATGGCGGCGATACTAGCTCCTTCCTATAACCAGAACAATGACCAGTCCAGCCAGATCAGCCTGGCGGATGCGCAGCAGCGCTTGCATTTTCCTATGTACTGGCCACAGGTGACACCAAAAAACTTTAACCTCGACGGCATTAACCTGTTTCAAAATACAAAGCAAACATGGGCCGACGGTCCCATGCTGGAACTCCAATACGATTATGCCTCTCCCGGCACACCGGCCCATGGTTCGGGTGAAATCGCTGTCCTTGAATTCAAGCCCAATGACTCCGTATTGCAGGTAATTGGCGGCGCTCCTCAGACCGTGCTCGCCGGTGCCAAAGGCAACCCCGAGGCAATCTATGTCGATGGGCAATGGATCTCGCTTAACAGGTACTCTCACCACTGGATTACTGGTGGCCGCAGCGAACTCATCTACCAGCGCGATGGCATCGTCTTCTGGATTGTCGGTGACCAGCGCGATGGCATAGACAGGGATGTCCTGTTAAGCATCGCCCAATCGCTTCAGATAGTCGAAGCCAGCCGTTTCATGCATGTCGGGGTCCAGATGACCGCGACCCAGCTCGTGAATGATTCGTCAGGACTGTTCGCAGGTGATATCATTGCGGTCGGTTCGGATGATGGTCTGTCTGGCCCATACTTAATCCGCCTTGGGCCCGACCAGCCTCCCCAGGAGAAGCCTGTAGAGAAACATGCGATGCACAGATCTTGATGCCCGCCGGTTTTGAGGTAAGCGCTGCCCTGTGGACTGCTCCCATACTGGCGTTGGTGCGGAGGCGGTTGTGCTTACGTCTCCGCACCAGACGATCCGTGAACGAACCCTATGCCGCAGGTGCGCCCATGCGTGGACTGCGGGTCTGGAACACCGTCCACCCGTTGGGCTAGAACGAACAACACGCCGATGACCCAGGCGGTCCAGGCAGCCGAACTGAGCGCGGCAAAGCCCAGAACCCAGGGCGAAATGGACAACAAGACACCGAGGATGAGGGAAATCCCCTTGAAAGATGCTCTCTTAGACAGGGAGGAATCTGGTTAGTTAAAAACTTGCGCTAGCTATATACAAGGTGTATACTAGGCGCCGTATCATTGACGATGGAGAAGGGACCTGTTCTGACTTCTCCCTACGAGGAGTTCTTCCACATGAAAGTAATTCTTTTGCAAGACGTTGATGGCCTGGGAAAGGCCGGTGATTTAAAAGAAGTAGCCAATGGCTATGCCCGCAACTACCTCCTGCCGCGTCAACTGGCGGCTGGGGCAACTTCCGCCCTCGTGGCAAACCGCAAGCAGCGTATAGCCTCGGAACAGCGCAAGATTGAGAAGCAGGTCGAGCTGGATCGCCAGCAGGCGGAACGCCTATCCCAGGTGACGCTCACCTTCAAGGCCCGGGTTGGCCGCCAGGGGCGTCTCTATGGATCGATCACCAGCCAGGATATCGCCGCAGGCCTGTATGAAACCGAGGGCATCACCCTTGACCGCCGCGCTATTGTAATGCCTGACCCGATTCGCACGCTCGGCACTTTTGAGGTACCCATAAGGGTCGCGCAGAAGGTGCATCCCAAGATTACCGTCCGCGTGATCAATGCAAATGAAACAGAGCAGCCTGCTGAAACATCTGAAGAAGTCAATGCGTAGAGATGCCTTTGTCTTGTAGATGGGGAGATCATGCCACGCTGGCTTTATTTCTTGCTGATAACAGCCATCTTTGCTCCCATCATCGAACTCGCGGGGGGGCAACGGCAAGAACTGGCCATCTTTATTTGCGCGGCCATCAGCCTGATCCCCCTCGCCGCGTTGATTGGCTTTGCCACTGAAGACCTCGCAGCGCGTGTTGGTCACATCGCCGGTGGCCTGCTCAATGCAACCTTCGGTAATGCCCCCGAAATTATTATCGGTATCTTCGCGCTCCAGCAAGCGCTGATCTCCGTTGTTAAAGCCTCTATCATCGGCTCGATCATCAGCAATATGCTGCTCGTCCTCGGTTCCTCGCTGGCCCTCGGCGGTTGGCGCTGGGGCAAACAATACTTCAATGCTCGTGACGCCGGAAAATATTCCGCTATGATGGTGCTGGTGCTGGCCGCGTTCGCCATTCCGACCACCGCCACCCTGGTCATTCAAGATAGTGGGCGCATCCAATCCATCAGCATCCTCATCGCCATCATCCTGCTGCTGGTTTATGCCATGTACCTGGCTACGCACGTCTTGAATGTACACTCAACTCGCCGGAGCCCCAGGCAGCAGCGAAAGCTCACAGCTCCACTCCCTCCCCCCTCCGGTCCTGCAGAAGCCGGAGACGAGCCCCTCGTGGAGGCCAGTGCCAGCGACGGCAAGGCTGATCCTGTGGTACCGGGAACGCGTACAGCAAAACCTTGGCTCTCCGCCCTGTTACTGCTCATCGCCACCGTCGCCACTGCCTGGAATAGCGAACTGCTGGTGAATGCCATCCGCCCTGTGACCGTCCAGCTTGGCTGGTCGCCAGTCTTCATTGGCCTGGTCATCATCCCCATCGTTGGCAATGCCGCCGAGCACAGCAGCGCGCTCTATATCGCCTTCAGGGACCGCGTGGACCTGTCCATGGCCATCGCCCTTGGCTCCTCAATTCAAGTCGCTGCACTGGTCGCCCCGCTGCTCGTCCTGCTCAGCCTCTTTTTCCCCGCAAACCTCAATCTCGTCTTCCAGCCTCTGGAACTGCTAGTCCTGGCCTTGGGAACCATTCTCTTTACATTTATCAGCCTGGATGGCGAGTCATCCTGGCTGGAGGGAGTACAGCTCGTCACTCTCTACACCCTGGCCTGCGTCGTGTTCTTCTTCGTCCCCGGCTAGAATGGATAGAGGCGTAGGGACGTGATTTTAGAAATTGACCAATGATGCGGGTGATCATGTGGGCGTAGCCGCGCGATTTATCGCGTCCCGGGGCGGGGAAGGCATCCCGCATGCACCCATTCATGTGTTAACATGCATGATCGCGCCCGCCTGGAACGAGGCGCCATGAATGGCGCAACTACGCCCTACCACAAACGTATCTGGTTGAAGATCAGGCCTTGCGGCCTAGTTTCACAATCGCGCGGGGAATCTGGTACAGCAAATCAGAGGCCAGCAAACCGGCGTGGCCCAGGCTCGCGCTCACCAGCTCCGCTGCAGCCGCGTGCAGGTAAACACCCGCGCTTGCCGCGTCAAAGGACTCCACCTGCTGTGCCAGCAGGCCCGCAATCATACCCGCCAGCACATCTCCTGTTCCCGCCGTCGCCAGCGCGGGGTTCGCCAGCCAGTTGAGCCGCGTAAGCCCACCTGGTTCTGTGATAATCGTACATGCCCCCTTGAGTACCAGGATCACCTGCCATTCGCTGGCCTTGTCGCGTGCCAGTTGCAGGCGATCGATCCTGCCGCCGGACACCTTCAGCTCGTTACACAACCGTCCCATCTCGCCGGGGTGCGGTGTAATTACCGTCCCGGGCGGCAGCAGCAACCACCAGTGCTCTAACGCCGAGAGATTGTTCAGCCCGTCCGCGTCGATCACCAGGTGTGGGCGCTGCTCATCAGGTAGGCCGCGCAGGTGCTCCAGCAGTTGTAGAATCACCTCGCGGGTGTAGGGCGACTGGCCCAGCCCGGGGCCTACCAGCAGCGCACGGTATCCTTCCAGGTGCTTTATCAGCGATTCTACCCGCTCGATACTGCCTGCCTGTTCTTCGGGAAGCAGCACGAACGTCGCCTCGTGAAAAGCGCTGGCGTAGATGGGCAGCATCTGCTCGGTCACGGCCAGCGTCACCAGGCCCGCGCCAACCCGCCCTGCCGCGTTCCCTGCCAGGAATGCCGAGCCTGGGTAGGGTGGTGACCCGCACAGCAGCATCACCTTGCCGAACGTCCCTTTGTTGCTATCCAGCGGGCGCTGCGGCAGCAACTTCTCCACCAGTGCGGCCGTCAACATCTCTGAGCGGATACCCTGCTCCATTTCGGGCGGCAGGCCGATATCACCGGCATAGAGCTCACCGGTATACCCCCTACCAGGGAAGAAGAAAAACCCCTGCTTGGGGAATGCCAGTGTAATCGTGATATCGGCAGGAATAGTCCCTGGATCGACCTCGCCGGTATCAGCATTCAATCCCGTTGGCAGATCGATTGCCACCACGCGCAGTGCGTCGCGCCTCTCCCGTTCCTGGCGCACGCGAGCCAGCAGCGCCCTCATGTCGTCGGGCAGTGGTCGCGAACGTCCCGTCCCCAACAGGGAATCGAGCACATACTCCGCTCGCCGCATGGCCGACTCCAATTCCCCGGCCGTCTCCGCTGCCGCCACGTCCCGCCCGTTGCTGACGAGCAGCTTCTCCTTCCAGTAATAAAGCGTGACGCGAGCGCCCCATTCTTCCAGGTAGCGCGCCACTACCAGCCCATCGCCCCCGTTATTGCCCGGGCCGATCAGCAGCAGCACCTCGCGCCCGGCTATCGCCTGACGCCTGCGCGTATAGTTTGCCAGTATCTCCGCCGCGCTCTTGCCCGCGTTCTCCATCAATATATGCGAAGTAAGACCATACTCTCTATCTGCTCGCGCCTCCAACTCGCGCATTTCCGCAACGGTAACAACGTGCATACTTCATCTCTCCCTTCTTTATGCGTGTTCATATCACATTGTAGTGCGCCGATAGAAAAGAGGGAAGGGTTCGCAATCGTGTGTATTTTGTGACCCCACATGCTCCTATTGTGACACAAATGTGAGACAAGTCGGCAATCCTACTAGAAAGCAAAGATGCAAGACCTGAAAAGCTCAGATTTGGTGAAAGGGGGAGAAGCAAAACTGAGTGGGGCCGCATCCGGCCCCACTCCAATTTACTCTACCCTCTCACAATTTTTTATCCGTCAAAAAGACGGAGAACTTATCTCTCCACTTTCTTCTTCCTCTCCATCTCCCTCAACTCCACCCGCCTGATCTTGCCCGAAATCGTCTTGGGCAAGCTCTCCACGAACTCCACCTCGCGGGGGTACTTATATGGCGCCGTCACATGCTTGACATGCTCCTGCAGCTCGCTCCCCAACTCGGGCGAAGCAGTGTAGCCCGGGGCAAGAATCACAAAAGCCTTCACGATCTCCCCGCGCATCTCATCGGGGCTGGCGACCACCGCCGACTCCGCCACGGCGGGATGCTCCTTGAGCGCGCTCTCCACCTCGAACGGCCCGATGCGATAGCCCGCGCTGATAATCACGTCATCAGCCCGTCCCACGAACCAGAAATAGCCATCCTCGTCCTTGTAGGCTCGGTCCCCCGTAATGTACCAGTCGCCGCGAATGCAGGCATTGCTTGCGTCCGGGTTGCGCCAGTACTCCCTGAACATCCAGGTGGGACGCTGTGGCTTCACTTTGACGGCTATGTCACCTTCTTTGTTAGGGGGAAGTGGATTGCCGTCGTGGTCAATCACCTCGACCTCGAAGCCGGGCGACGGCTTGCCCATCGAGCCGGGCTTCACTTCCAGCGGCGGGAAGTTGGCGCACAGTATCACCGTTTCCGTCTGCCCGTAGCCATCACGAATGGTCATCCCTGTTGCGTCCTGCCATACCTTTATCACCTCTGGATTGAGTGGCTCGCCCGCGCCCGTGCAGTAGCGCAGCGCCTGCGGTGGATTGGCTTTCAGGTACGCCATCGGTTCATCCAGGACCATCATACGATAGGCAGTCGGCGGCGCGCACAACGTCGTAATCGGGTACTTGTGCAGCATCTCCAGTGTCTCGATGGCATTGAACTTGCCGCGCGCATCCTGAATGAACATCGCCGCGCCCATCACCCAGGGGCCAAAGAGATTGCTGTACGCTGCTTTGGCCCAGCCCATCTCCGACAAGTTCCAGATTAAATCGTCCTCGTGCAGGTCGAGCCAGTACTTGCCGGTGATCGTATGCCCGATGGGGTAGCTGGCGTGCGTGTGCAGCACCATCTTGGGATAGCCTACCGTGCCGGACGTAAAATACACCAGGCAGGGATCATCGCTACTCGTCTTGGGTCCTGTAAATTCGGGAGATGCCTCGTCAACAATCTGGTGATAGTTGGTCCACCACTCGCGCCCGCTGAGATCGGCATCCCGCTCGTCCACCAGGATCGCAACGCGGATCGAAGGGCACTCGCTGCGTACCTGTTCAAACTTGTGCGAGCCTTCTGCATCCGTGATCAAAGCCGCCACCTCCGCCACCCCGGCCCGGAACTGGATATCCTTGGGCGTGAGCAGCGTAGTGCATGGAATCGGAATAGCGCCTATCTTCATCAGGCCCAGCACACTCTCCCACCACTCGGGAATGCGCGGCAGCATCACCAGCACGCGGTCGCCCTTCTCGATGCCTTGTAGGGGCAGGGGTGGTGTGGTGCTGGGTGGGGACCCTTGTGGTCGCCCTGCGAAGGCATTGGCCGCGCGGCTGGACCGCTCGGCGAATTGGGCAAACGTAATGCGCCTTTCCTCCCCGTCTTGCCCAACCCAGAGCATAGCGAGCTTATTGGGGTCCCTGGCCCACTTACCGATGACATCAGTGGCGAAGTTGAACATTTCTGGCACGTCCAGCCGGAAATTACGCCGTTCAGCCTCGTAATCGGTCATGTGTGGGGTTTTGGTTTGGGTCATTGCTCAATACTCCTTCCAATGTTGAGACAATTAATTCGCTCTCAGTATATCGCAACAATGCCAGGAGCGTCGAGAGAAATGGGGCGTCCTTGAGAAGAGGTATGCCTGTCTAAATCACTCGTTGTCAATTAATAGGCTGTGAGCACTTCGATTCCTAGCTCCTTCAACGTAGGAAGCACCTCAGGTGCCGCATCGTGATCGGTAACCAGGGTATGTATAGCTGTAATGGGGGCAATGTAATGGAGTGTTACCCGTCCTAACTTCGTATGATCGGCCAGCACAATGGTCCGCTGGGCACGCTGCAGCATGATCCGGAGGGTTAAGGCTTCGAACTGGTTTGGGCTAGTCAGGCCGTGCTCGGCATCCAGGCCTGTAACTCCCACGAAAGCTTTTGCTACGTACATCTGGTTTAAGCTTTGCTCGGCTAACGGCCCAACGAGAGCTAAGAAATCAGAGAGAAGCAGTCCACCAGTGAGCGTCAGACTGAGTCCCGGCAATCCTGTGAGTTCCATGGCAATATTCACAGCATTGGTGACGACCGTCAGGTTCGGTATCTGCAACTGACGAATATTGCGTGCTAACTGGGTAGTAGTAGATCCAGGTGACAAAGCTATTGTATCGCCAGGTTTAATGAAGCGTATAGCAACCAGAGCAATCCGCGCTTTCTCCTCGATCTGCTTTTGCATATTTTCTTGAAAGGTGAGACCATGGGCATGGATACTATATCTCGGTCTTTCCATGGGCAAAGCACCGCCACGCACACGGTGCAGAAGCTTTCGGCGTTCTAGCTTCTCCAAATCGCTCTGGATGGTGTTACGATTCACCTGGAGTTGTCGGCTGAGTTCTACAGTCGTGACCCGTCCATTGCGTAGAAGTTCTTCCAGAATAAAGTCATATCGCTTATTGTCGTTTAGCATAATTCACCATACTGATACATCGGCTTTCCGGCAATTATACCAGATCATAGAAGATGACAGGAGAACTAGAAATGCTCAAAGCCCCCTACTTTTTCATGAGCCGGGATATGGTACAATGAAAGTATATTTTACACGACAACATAGCACAAAGCATGGTCAAGACACCTCTCGCAATGGGGGGGCAGGAAGCGACAACCTGTGCTCGTCGTGTAGGAGTAACAATCCTCGCGG
>WNEZ01000468.1_pt1 | contig 32398 bp, 30 predicted proteins | sample 5400521 | NCBI WGS metagenome assembly WNEZ01 (sample SAMN13153339, study PRJNA577476) | soil metagenome | isolation source: 120 cm saprolite under Douglas fir tree site 2 hole 1 replicate 1 | place: USA:California | collected 2015-04-18 | reverse complement strand
TTGTGGGTGGGGACATATTTGGGGTGAGAGATGAGTTTCAATAATCCTTGAGTTGTCGACACTAATATGATATTGTAAGGCCACACAGAATTGTGGTATCGAAGAAGAGGATATTTGTAATGACTAAGAGGTACACCAACCCTCCGCTGGTGGAAGCTCTCTGCGAGTTTCAGTTTGACCCAAGTACTGCTTGGGACCTTACTCTAATAGGCCTCATTTATGATCAGTTAAAGGATATATTTCCTAGAAGAGAGCAACTGCAGGTCTCCCTTAGCGCTACAGTGTCACCCGAGATAAACATACAAATTGGAACTATAGGTACAGTACCTCTAGTACGTTTCTTAGATAATGATAGAAAAGCACTCGTTCAAGTTGGGCAGAATCTTTTGACTGTTAATCATCTACAGCCCTACACCACGTGGGAAAACTTTTTCCCCTTAATTGAAAAAGGATTTATGGCATATTATCAGACAGCCCAACCTAAAGCCCTTCAACACATTGGAATACGATACATTAATCGTATTAATATACCAAGACCGCACATCGACCTAGCGAATTATTTTAGATTTCGTCCCCATATCCCACAAGATTTACCACAAGAAATTGATTCGCTTTTCATGAGTATTGGCATCCCACTTGGAGATACTAGAGATATATTACGCATGCAAATAGGTACTCTCAATCCAGAAACACCTGATACCATTTCCCTTATTCTAGAAATTGGTTACGTTTTTGCTAAACCGGGAGAAATCGCGCTCCACGAGGTACTTGACAAAGTGAATGTAGCACATAAACACGTTGAGAATGCCTTTGAATCTTGCCTTACAGATGAACTAAAGCTAAGGTTCGGGGAGGTTATCGAATAATGCCATTTCTAACAAGCAATCAGACGCCGTCTAGTAAAGAGTTCAACTGGTTCCAACAGATATCTTTTGAATACGTGTGTGAAAGAACATCCGTTACAGCTTTTTCTAAAATTGCTGAAAAAATGCATAGACAAGCAATACCTATAACTTACTTATCAAGTGTCTATGAAATTCCACTTCGGACTTGGGAAATAATGAGCAACATTTCCCAAAACCTACTGGAATCAATGCTTGCTCAATACTACTTTCTTGGACACCAAGAGGCATTAATAAGCTCATTTGAAGGCTTACAAGACCTCGCACAAAGAAGATTGATTGAAACAAGTACTTCAACTACACTTCTCCTTGAAGGCCAGCTCCAATGGCTTGAGAAATATTATGTCTTTAGAAATGGTGCAGAGGTTAGGCATTTTCTTAGGGAGTATCCATTCTTGATTCATTTGTTAGCAAATATACATAATAATATCGAATTGCATTTTCCAGATTCACAAATTTTTCTTGATGTAGCCGTTGACTTTGAGGCAATTGAAAACCATCCTTCATCAACGAACGATAATAAGGAACTTGTCGTATCAATTTGTACATCATTGTCACCAAAAGAAGCAATTGAGGCTCTCCATGGGTTCTATAGTAAATGGTGGTTAGAAGCTTCCACAGGAGCAAGACGAAAAATTTCTATTGGTTTGGAGTTTGAATGAGCTTCGATTGGTCAGAATATCTAACTTTGGCCCAAGAACTGACTGCTAATTCTGCAACTTCTCCGATTCACGAGGCAAATCTACGTTCGGCAATTAGCAGGGCATATTATGCTGCTATTCACAAAGCGCAAGATCATTTGATTAATAAAGATCACAGTCCAATTCCTCATCCAGTGAATATCCATTTTTATATTATAAATGAATTCGAATCTAGTAACGACATAATTCGTAAAAAGATAGGAGGATTACTTCACCATCTTCGTTCAATCCGGAATATAGCCGATTATCAAGACAGTTTTTTTGGAAACTTACAAGGCAGAACTAAGGGAGTATTAACGGAGGCGGAAGAAGCAATCCGATTGCTAGATACGTTGTAGCCAAACGAAGGTACGAAAGAGAATACACAAAGAGCGACTACTTAACCAATAAATGCTGGCAAATCATGGGAGAGCATCGAAGATGACCAAGTTTAGGATGAAAGGAGGTCATATATGAATAGTGAGATGAAAGCTCGAATTGCTCTTGCTGGTTACTGGCTGACAGTCATTTTTTTGACTGCCAGCGCCGGGGCGATTATCTACAAGTTGATATTCTGGCCCCTATGCACCTCTTCGGGACCACAAGTAAGTAACTGCACTGTTGTAGATAGTTGGACTATTGCAGGGGTTACAGCAACTGTTCTTGGTGTTTCCGCGACACTCCTGGCAATCCTTGGCGCTCTTGCCGTTGCAGTCTGGTGGACAGGATTGGAAGAGCGAGTGAGTAAGCAGATAGCCAAACTGGTTGAAGAACAAAAGCAGGAGTTATACAAAACTCGTGAAGCCTTGATCTACATGAGTTCAGGTGATCAGCTTCTCAGTCAAAAACAAGTTACTGAAGCACTCGAAGACTTTAAAAAGGCAAAAAATTTGCTACCTAAAGATCCTCATTTGAACTATGTGCTAAGTAATTATTTTCTCGATGTAGGAGATTATAATACAGCTATTGCAGCATTGAATGATGCCCAATTTAGAGACGTCGTCGACCAGGCGAAGGTACAAAGAAAATTAGGTCTTGCCTATCGTCATCGATGGGAAGATCTCAAGCGCGATCAAGACTTTGATCTGGCACTACAGTACCTGAAAGATGCGGCTATTTCAAATCCCAATGACAGTAAGACATTCACTCTACTGGGGGGGCTTTATCGACGTAAGCATGAATATGATGAAGCTCTTCATTGGTATGATCGCGCTCGCCATATCGATCAAGCTCCTTCTTCTTACACGCTTGGACACATAGCCACCCTTTTGTGGTTTCAAGGGAAGGTGAGTGAGGCAAGGAAATACTTTTATGAAACGGAGGCGGCAGCCACCGCACTTATCAAAAAGAGACCATCAGAGGTGTACTGGTATTACTTCGATCTTGGCCTGACTCAACTAGTTGCAGGAAAAATAGATGCAGCCAAATTATCTTATGAGAAGGCTATTCAAATGACCCCTTTTACGTCTCAACTCGATACGACGATTCTGGAGGACTTGTACCTTATACGACAAGCTCCTCAGCCGATGCCGGGCCTGGATGAGATTATCAAACTGATCGAGCATGCCACAGCATCCATGTAGAAAGCTATCGCAATTCACGGAAAACGTTTTTAACGAGATTCACACGTAAGGACACACATCATGGCACAAAGCAATCACGAGCGCGTAGGCAGAGTATTAGAGATATTGAATACAGGACTCAAACCCTTCGTCGAGCGCGAGATGCCGGCGACTGCACGATTAGAAGAGGTCGTTCGTCGCATAGCGGAACAACATTTTCCGCTCCAGGCTACGCGAAAAGATGACAAGTTGAACCACAGTCCGGTACAAGTACCAACCAAAAGGGGCTAGAGATACAAGTCCAGCCCTGGTTCGTTATGAACATAGTCCGGGCCTATACAAATTATTGAGGTCGGATTTAGGAAGGAATTCACTGATGAAATGGTATCCCTATGGCCATGATTTTGGCACTGCGAAGATAGGAGGGGTCACAGTCCTTTCCAACGGGACCACGTGTTCTTGTAGCATTCCTACTGCCTTTGCCAAGGCTGACATCAATGCTATGCACAATCTCGGCGTCAAAGTGGATCAGTCCAATACGCCTGTCATCCAGTTCCAGGGAGAAGCAATGGCTTATGCCATTGGGGAACTGGCCTTACAGCAGACGATCGATGTGTACCATGGGCGTGGCGATATTCAACGCTATGCTAGCAAATACAGTCTGCGTGGCCTGCTGGCAGTGGCAGCATCGTTGATCCCTGATACTGAATTTGGGCTCTCCGTTGTCACAGGCCTGCCAGCTGAAACCTATATTAAGAACCTGGCTCTGCGTAACAACATAAAAGCAGCCTTGGATGGAACACACGTCTTTACGATGGATGTTGGAAAGACCTTCCGACGTGTGACCGTCGAAGTCGCCACGGTGGTGATGGAAGGGGCTGGCGCTCTCATCACCTATGGTGACAAATCGATGAGCAAGACGACAGAAAGTGCTGTGATTGACATTGGAGGTCGAACGACAGACCTGTATGTGGCTCGTGGCCAGGTTCCTGTCACCGACTACTGTAGAGGCAAACCGTTAGGGGTGGAATCGGCCACTCAGATGCTCATGGATACCTTTGAGAGCAAGTATGATCGCTCGCTCTCTTTGCTCGAGGCCCGTGAAATCATGTATGCCTATGCATCAAATGGTCACCTCGGCTATCCTGATATTGCTGTGTACGGGCGAACGGTCAGCACGCACATCTTAGAGCAATTGGCAACCGAAGTGGTAATGCAGGTGGGGAGTGAAATTGTCTCCTTCATCGCTTCAGCCTGGCGCCAGAGTGACCGCGATGCGGTGGCGGCGAGCTTCAAGCCGGTACTGCACATTGGGGGAGGTGTCTATTATTTCTACAACCTTCTCAAGCAGCGTATTCCTCATGTCTCCCGTCCAGATGATCCCATCCATGCCAATGCAATCGGCTATTGTAACCTGGCCGGTCGTCTTCTTATACGTAAAGTCCAGGAGAATGGCATCAAAGTATAACTAGAGAGAGAGAGGGCCGTATGTCACAAGATCTAGAGAAGTACCTCTACTTTCGGGTTGGTTTGCTCAAGAACTCTTTTGCATTGGATGCGCTCTGGCAGGACGCCTTGAAGTATCATATGGTTGATCAACTAGGCCAGTTAATTGCCCTGCGTCTGACGGAGTATTACGAGCTGATGGTCCGGGGAGTCTTACCTCCAGGCGCAGGGGGGCTGTTTGCTACAATGTCCACAGCAAGCGGCAAGGGAAGCGGCAGAGAGGGGCCGACCACAGCAAGCTCTCCAGGAAACAATGACGAGAGCATTGTTACTGCTTCACCTGATGCGGAACAGAATGCAGATGAAGCTGCTGAATATTGGACACGCCTGTAAGTCGGCGAGCATACGACGACCGAGTGCTCAAATGACTCCCCAACCCGATGTCACCTCCGGCCGATACCTGTTCGCCGAATTTGCCGCCGACCTCGGCCAGGTGCATCGCGGCGCTGGCTCCGACGAATACTGCATCCCCTTCGAGAGTTTTGGGTTTGAAGTGGAATAGACACACGCTGACACCCCAAGCCGACGCGCGAGGGAGGGGCTGTACAAACTGTATCACCTGAGCTGGAGTTTCGCCAAAATAGCAGAAAATGGCGAAACTCTCGGTGTACTGTAGTTAGTAGCCCGGTGGTCGCTGGAATTCGCCGATCACTTCCGATAGGGCCTTTGCCATCGCCAGCAGACGCGATTCGTCCCAGCGTTTCCCCACCATCTGTACCCCGATGGGTAAGCCATCATGATCCAGCTTATACGGTAGCACGACTGCCGGATGACCGGTGTAATTGAACAACGTGCCATGGGCACTTACCATCCAATAAGAGACTTCCTGGCCGTCAACGCTCAGGGGCGCTCCCGGTTCGCAGTGGGGAAACGCCGTCATCATGGAGGGTGGGCACAACAGCACATCCCACTTTTCAAAAAATTGCTCCCAGACGGCAATCGACTGGTCGCGCCTGTGCAAGGCCTCCAGGTATTGTGCCAGCGTGGTCGGTCGTTCCTGCTCCTCCGGCTGGAAAGCCCCCATCATCATGCCAATCAATGCCCCGGCGCTCGCCAGTTCCTGCTGGAAATCCACCTGTGGCAGCACCGCTTCTTCAACGACCGCGCCCAGGGCAGAAAGTCGTCCTGCGAACTCTTCTACTGCCTCGCGCATCTCCGCCGCGACCGGAAAGCCCGGAAAGGTAGGTGCAAAGGCGATCCGCAGGCGATTCAGTTCGAGTTGTGGCATCTCTTCAACCGGCACAGGCGCTACATCGGTATCGTACCCGTCCGGCCCGGCGATGATCGCGAACAGCAGCGCCAGATCCTCAACCGTCCGTGCCATCGGCCCAACACAGGACATGATGCGCACAGGTCGAGGTCCCGGAAGACCAGGGATCAGCCCGGTGAGGGGAACGCGCTGCTCAGTTGGCTTCAGCCCAAACACGCCGCAAAAATGCGCGGGAATGCGGATCGAAGCGGTCAAGTCGGTCCCAATCTCAAACGGGGTCATCCCGGCAGCTAGCGCCGCTGCCGCCCCTCCGCTGGACCCGCCCGGCGTGCGCTCAATATTCCACGGGTTCTTCGTGCGCCCAAAGATGGGATTTATGGATTGTGCGGGATCGGCCAGCAGCATATGCACATTCGTTTTGCCCATAAGATTGCCCCCCGCAGCTTTGAGACGTGCGGCAACCGGGCTATCTTCCTGGGGCACGTAGTCGGCCAGCGGTGGGAACCCGGTGGTGGTGCGCATGCCCGCCGTCGCATGCGCATCTTTCAGCGTAAATGGCACGCCATGCAGCGGCCCCCACACCTCACCGCGAGCCAGTGCTTCATCTGCTTCCCGCGCCCGTTCATATGCACGCTCGGCATCCATGGTGATGATGGCATTCAGAGTAGGATTGTGTGTATCGATCTGCGCCAAATGCGCTTCCAGCACTTCTGTGGCTGAAACGTGGCCTGCCCGGATGGCGGCTGCCAACTGCGTCGTACTGGAGAAAACAATATCCATCATGATTGCTCCGGCTTGTGTTTTTGAATTCACGGGACTTTTGCAAAACGGTGTACTGGATCTAAAAAGTTGGACACCATTCAAGGTGATCTGAATCCATTCATTGCTGGCTGGCCAGTATGTAGAGTGAGCCATTGCTGTTCAAACTCGGCTGGGGTGAGATAGCCCAGTGAGGAATGAATGCTGCTGTAGCATGGAGACTCCATTTATATTTTTGACCGCCTGATCGTTGACGCTACCGCAGCGGCGTTATGTGCTTCGCTGGACATCGCAGCTCCCTGATCTAGCGAATGAGATGGGCACCTTCTGGTCACTTGACCATTATAGCAGACGGAAAAGAAAAAAACTTCTTTTAGCTTACCTTTTTTGATTTACAACCGTGTACGAAATCATCACAACTTGTTTGTTCCTCCTTCCCGGTAGCAGTATAATGTAATTTTAGAAGAGCTTTCTCACTCGCTGGCTCTTTTCACCGGTGCAGATGAACATTGTTGTTATGTTGGGTACTGTTGAGAAAGGGATGAACCAATGAACCGGCAGGAAGCAGAACAGCTTGCAGAGCGCATTCGGATAGAAGCGCCCCCATCGATACTCGTGATAGGCATTGAACCCTTTGGACCCGCGACCAATCCGTTCCTGGCGACAGATTACTTTGTGAAGTGTGCGTGTCGTATTCCCAGTATCCCGTTTGCCGTCAAATCCTTTGAGCACTGGGAGGATCTCAAGCACCATGTCCTCCTTCGACTCTGCAAATGGGTGTACGAACGCCTGAGTAGGTAGAGGCCCAGCAAGATGTTGCTACCTCACCCGCTCTCCTCTCTAGAGGCTAACTCCCATCCCATTTTTATCCTGCTAGCTGCCAACGACCAGGACGAAGCCTTCCATTGGCATAGGCGCTACAGATGCATCTTTACGTGCCTGAGCACGATGCCACGTTCCGTTGATGTCGGCGTGCGCTGAGCAGTAGTATGGGAAGTCCTTGAGTCATTTGTACGGGGACAATTGCAATCTGCGTTCTACCCAAGCCAGGCTGTCATTTCTACCATGATCAAACAACAACAGGGAAGCATCGTCTTTGTCAGCGCCACGATCGCGCGGCGACCTGGACCTGGAGGTGGAGGCCTTACTATTGCAGTAGCGAAGGCGAGCGTAGAAAGTATGGTCAGAAACATGGCAGAGGAGTTAGGACCATATGGCATTTGTGTAAATGCTGTGGGTGCGGGTATGATCATCACAGATATCAACGCGTTCCAGTCGCAAGAAATGAGGGACCAGATGGCGCAAACGGCACCCTTGCGGAGAAATGGCAGGCCTGAAGATGTCGCTGCTGCCATTGTGTACCTGGCCTCGAACCAGGCATCCTTCGTCACTGGTGCTTATCTTACCGTGGACGGTGGCAAGCTGATCATGTGATCTCTGAAGTCGGATGCAGTTGGCCTGGTCGCCGCAGGCGACAAAGCTGACCGCATCCGACTTCAAAAATCTTGCGAAGCGCCGCAGGCACTGAGGAGTCCAGAAAAGAGAAGATCGGATGATGAAGACAAGCAGAAAAACTTCCTTGACGTCTCATCCTATCTGAAACTATACTGCTACCAGATATAAAAGGAAGGCATCACACCAACTTTGAATACAACCATGCAAGGCAAGATCTGCCTGGTGACCGGAGCAAATTCCGGTATTGGAAAGGCAACAGCACTCGGGCTGGCACAGATGGGCGCAACCGTAGTAATGGTGTGCCGAGATCGTGTCAGGGGCGAGGCGGCTCAGAGCGAGGTGAAAGCAAAAAGCAACAACGATACTGTTGACCTGTTGCTGGCAGACCTGGCATCGCAACAGTCCATCCGACAACTCGCAGAGGATTACAAGCAGCGCTACTCGCAGTTGCACGTTCTGATCAATAATGCCGGAGTCTATAATCTGACCCGGCGTGAGACGGTAGATGGACTGGAGATGATGTTTGCGGTGAACCATCTCGCTCCTTTCCTGCTCACCAATCTCCTGCTGGACGTGATCAAAGCAAGCGCACCGGCACGCATCGTCAATGTCAGTTCCCGTTCACACCAAGCAGGCTACTTAAACCTGGAAGATCTGCAGTCAGAGAAACACTATCGACCCATGCGCACCTATGGACAATCCAAGCTTGCCATGGTGCTTTTCACCTATGAACTGGCTCGCCGTTTGCAAGGAACGGGAGTAACCGTCAACAGTCTGCATCCTGGCTTCGTGGCGACGAACATTGCGCAGGGCAATCTCCCACCCGTTGCACGCACCGCGGCAAAGGTCATTCTCTCCATTTTTGGCACCAGCCCGGAAGAGGGAGCCAAAACATCGATCTACCTGGCTTCTTCACCCGACGTAGAAGGCATCACCGGCAAGTACTTTGTGAAGAGCGTCCCCAAACGGTCAACGCCGATTTCCTACGATGAGTCGCTCCAACAACGCTTGTGGGAGGAGAGCGCCAGGCTAGTACACTTGCCGGTGAACGCATAAGCGTAACTTTTACCATGTATGGCCTGGCTCTCCAGTTTTTTCTAGCGAACGGGTTGCGTTTCCGCTTTCTTTTTTGCGGTCACAAACTAAATGATCATCAGGGTTTCAGGCCACTGTTTTGTGCTGGAATTATGATATAAGGATCAGGTGCAGATGCCATAGCGTTGAAGGATGGTCTGACGAGAGCCGAGATGGGAGGGGAGACGATGCAGACGCATCCCGGTCAAGATCGCCAGTTCAGCCAGGCGAAAAATGCCTAGTGATGACAGTCTGGGAGGGGCTTCGTACTCATTTGGCAGCAATCGACGCAATCTGGTTACGTCTCATTCTAATTGTGCAAAGCTCAAAAAGGCTCACTCCCTGTAGATGGTTGAGGAGAAAGCAGTTCAGGAGAAAGCCATGGAAAAGGAACAGCGATGTACGGCAAAAAGGCAGATGATAGCTCTCATGCAAGCGGGTCATCCCTGGCAGGAGGCAGCAGCGATGGCAGAACTTCAAAATGTGCAAAAACGTCGAGTGGCCTGACACCCTGCTCACATATTCGCATCCCCGTGTTTCCATGAGGATTGGCTGCCTGAGCCTCACGCTTGGTTTCTTCTAGTACGGGCCCGATCTGTTGGGGTCGCATCGACATCGTGGATCTCCTTCCTAGAAGGTTCCTCTTTCTCCTTGTTCCCCTAGGGGGGCAAACCTCACCTACTCTGTCTAGCTGTTTTCTCTGAATTTGCCAACGCTATCCAAATTGACAGCAAAACCCTTGCGATCGCTCTGGCAGTATTACGCAGACGAAGCCAGCCCGCTCAGGGGCTGCATTTGTTGCGGCATGATGCTAATGAGGAACTCATCGATTGCGTCGGCTGCGATAGACGTATCGGGTGTAAACGGACCGCCATTGTACCATAAACTATGGTCGTTCTGCATGTTGCTGAGGTGGGTTGAGCGCACTACCAGAGTCCCCGCAACCGTCTTGTGCGGCAAGTGCATCATCACCCGCACACTGGCAGCTTCGGGCAGTGGCTCGCTGAGCAGTACCGCTAACCCCTGCTCGTGCAAATTGGCGGTGATGCCCGTGAGCGTGCGGGTCCCGGTTTCGACGGTCACAGGTACACGCACAGGGAAACGGTAGGTATTACGGCGCGTCACATGCTGTATCGCAGCACGTATCCCGGCCACAATAATGCAGAGATTGTAGATGGTCCACCCCTCCGTTATCGCCAATGCCACCGTGTTGGCTCTCGCACCGCCGAAGACACCGGCGAGCCACAGACCTCCAACCGCCATGCTCAGCAGCATCACTGCTAGTAGCGCATAATATGGCCAGATCAACTGTGTAATAGCGCTTCTTCCCTTGCTCGCCGACTTCGGCGTCACCTTGAACGACTTCGGTTCAAAGCCGATCAGCGCAAACGAAGCTTTGATAAATGTCATCATCTTCAGTAGGTTGTACCGCTCCGTCTCAAACACCTTATAGTAACCGCGGCCCAGCGCGATATTGGCGAGCATACCCAAAGCAAAGTAGGGGATAAAATGTATCACGAATGGCAGTACTCCAACCTGGATAGGCAGAATGGCCGTGAACAGGACAATGGACGGCGCGAGCGTATAGATCAGGCGCTGAAACGACTCAAAGTAGGTCGTCATCGAGGCCAGGTAGTTGATACGCTGAGCAAACGTCAGGCCACGCTTGAACAGCGGATTCTCTCGTCGCAGCACCTGCATCGCCCCCTGTCCCCAGCGCAATCGCTGCACCGTGAACGCCAGGTAATCCTGCGGCGCCAGCCCCATCGCCAGCACCTCCTCATGGCAAACGGACTTCCACCCGGCAGCATGTAGCCGCAAAGAGGTGTGGATATCTTCCGTCACCGTTTCAGTGGCAAGGCCGCCAACTGACATCAACGCCGAGCGCCGCATGATCGAGTTGGAGCCGCACCAGAATCCCGCATTCCAGCGATTCTTGCCGAGCTGAATGACGTTAAGAACAGCGACTGCTCGTGCCAGGTCTCGCTTTCTTTCCAGTTCGTCTTATGCTGGACCGAATCCAGGTTGTAAAATTCCTGGCCTGTCTGCACAAATGCCATTTTCTCGTCTACGAAATAGCCAAGTGTGTGATCGATGAAGTCGGGCAGGGGCACCTGGTCTGCGTCAAAGATAACAACAAATTCGCCGTTGGTCTGCATGAGTGCCGCGTTGATATTGCCCGCTTTATGGTGCTTGTTATTCGATCGCGTGAGGTAGTGTACCCCCATCTCATCGCAGAGCCGCTGTAGCTCAGGTCGCCGCCCATCGTCTAGCACCCATGTCTCATGCGGATAGCGCACATTCAGCGCGCCCAGGATCGTCATGCGCAAAATCGAGAGATCTTCGTTATAGGTAGGAAGAAGGATATCGACCGTACGTCCTGGTGGTGCCGGTCGATGCGGTACAGATTTTACGTCCCACGTCATGAATGCGAACACAATGAAATTGAGTGCGCCGTAGACTTCGGCCAGCCACAGCGGCAGTGAGAGCCACAATGCGTCCAGGTTCAAACTGAAGTGCACGCGCCAGTACAGGTAGTAGCAGGTGTAGAGCATCGCTATCAGCGCAAGCAAACGAGCAATTGGCGTCGAAAGGAGCAGACCACGGAGTAATTTTCGCATAACACCCCTTGTTCATGTGCTTCTGGTACATATCCCTTTACAGAGATCAATCGGCAACATCAACCGAGAAGTTTAATTTTAACGCACCTGCTGCTCCGTGTGCACCGGCTTGCGGTGACCATCGACGTAGAAGGTGGCGGGCTGATCCAGGCTTGCAGGTGCTGATGGAGACCACAGCTGTGCTGTCCATGAGGCCAGGGCATCGGTCAAGACTTCTGCTCCGTTGGCCTGGGCAAGCTGGGAAAGAAGCCGCTCCATATGGCAGTAGCCGTAGGCCCGCTTGCGCTCTGTCAACAGGCCGAGTGCCTCTTCGGTGTAGCCGCGCAAATCCCAGCTACGGCGTAGCCCGACGGCGCCAAGAAACAACAAGGTTAACAAGAGCATACGACGGGAGGTGGGAGAGAGACGCGCCAAGCGCGTATTGGCAGGGGGAGTACACGAAGAGATGGCTATTTCCAGGGTAGAAAGTAGACCGGTCTCCTGAGCGGCTGCTAGCAGAAGGAGTCCAGCTGCTCCCTCTTGCCAGTGGGCCCCTCCTGATGAACAGGGAGCTGGAAGTTTTTTCCCGGCGAACCACTCGGCTTCCTACCCCGAGTTGGGCACGGATCCGATTGAGATGGCTATTCAAGAGGCAAGCAATCGCCTGGAGTTCATCATTGATCACCTGTTGGAGCTGTCACAATTAGAAACCGGTGGACTCCAGATCACCTGCTCCGCCCTTGATGTGGTACGCCTGGTACGGGAAGCCATTTTTGTGGCTCAACAGCGTGTCCCCGATCACGCATCTGATCGAGTCACCTTCCAGCTGCATCTCAAGGATACTGCTGGTCGACTCACCCATCAGCAGCCGCTCATCAAGGCTGACAGGCGTCGCCTGCGAGAGGTGCTGGACCATCTCTTGGAGAATGCCATCAACTACTCTCCAGAAGGGGGTGTCATTGATATCATCCTCCGCCCTGTCTTGCCAGGGAAGGTCCATTTTTCCCTGTACTCTCAAGGGACTTCGACCCCGTGCAGGACAAGATCAACGATCTGTTCAGGGAGGTCTCTGTGGAGTGGTTCATTGGTCAAGAGCAGGCGCACATACAATGGGCCAATTAAGATTTCAGTCAATAATTGAGGATCGACGGATGCTACCATCTCCCCTCGCTGCACCGCACGCTCGAAAATCACCTTCACCAGGGCAAAGCGCCTGCTCCAGTAGATCTGGCGTGCGGAGGTCATCTCTGTGTCACCTGCTGTCGTGACAAGCAACTGCATGATAGCGGCACCGAGAGGAGACTGAAAAAACGTCCTCAGATCTTGTAAGAGTTGCACGAGATCGGAACGCAGTGTTCCCGTGTCCGGGACACGAATCACTTCTTCTGTACGCGCCAGCACTGCCTCAACCAGCAAGGCCTCTTTTGTGCCCCAGCGTCGGTAGATCGAGGTTTCATGGACTCCTGCACGCCCGGCAATCTCCGCAATGCTGGTGAGCTCGTAGCCTCGCTCTTGCAAGACCTGCAACGTCGCCTCAAACACCGCCGCTCGTACACGTGCACTACGTCCTCCGAGGCGACGCCTGGGCGTCGTCTGACCCCGCGTCTTCGTCTCTCCAGAGGTCTCGTGCAAGGGCGATCGTTTCTTTTCCATACGCTGAGTATACCCCCATTTTTCAATTAACGCAAGGAGACTTGCAATTATTCTATACCTATGCTATAATACTAACGCAAGTTGAATAGCGTTAATGAATTGAAAGGAGCATTTCTAATGAAGGAAAGGAAGAAGTCATGAGTCATCGTACTCTTTTTATTCTTGGTGGAGCTGGTTTCATTGGACATGAAACGGTCACTGAAGCTGTAAAAGCAGGTTGGCAAGTGAAAGCTGTGGTACGTTCGGAAAAGAAAGCGGAGGCGCTACGTCAAATTGGTGCCCAACCTGTATTGGGGGATGTCACCCAACCCCAGGAGTGGACGAACGAAGTCCGAGGCGCGAGCGTGCTGATTGATCTGGTGCAGCCAAAACTGCCTTGGCGTTTGACACGAGCGGCAATTCAGGCCATTTCTACTGAACGACAGGCCATAACGAGTAAAATCATTGCAGCACTACACGGCTTGCCAGTGGAGGAGCGCCCGATGCTCTTCTCGATCAGTGGTGCTGACGATTTGCAGCCGGATGCACAGAAGAGAATCAGCCATCGTTCACTATTGCGCGAAAAGCCATATGGTTTTGGTTATATCGGCCTTCCCGTTCGCAAACTGGTAGAGCAATCGGAGCTGGATGCCACCTACATCTATCTGGGCAATATTGTCTATGGTCCAGGTAAGGTCTTTGCCGATCAGTATGTGAGAGCACTGGCAAAAGGGGCAGCCTTTGTCATTGGGCAGGGAACAAATCATTTGCCTCTCAGCCATGTGACTGATGTGGCAAGGGCACTGGTGCATCTGGCCGGATTACCTCGCACTGCTCTTGTGCAGCAGACATTTCTTGTCATGGACGGGAGTGATACGACACAGCGTCAACTGCTTGATGATACTGCTGCTTTGATGGGAGTCAAACCTGCAAAGACGATTCCTTCCTGGCTTGGTGCTCTGGTAGCCGGACAAATTGCGGTTGATACAGTCACCTTAGATGTGCTGGCTGATCCATCGGCATTGTTAGCGACGGGTTTTCGCTTTACCTATCCTTCCCATCGTGAGGGTGTACCGACCACGCTAGCCCGCATGGGATACCTGTCAAAAGTTGCTTTTAAGGAGATTTGATATAATACCTGCTGTTTCGCAGGAAGATACTCTTGCTTGATGTTGGCTACGGCCGTCTTGTTCCTGGCTAATGAACCCGTCCAGGGAGTACCAAGCACCGGCAGCAGGACACTATCCATCCCATAGTAGCCAGCGATACGCCATGCCAGCACGATCAAGATGGCCAGCGTTCCAATGATCGGGTTGATGCTCACCGCTCCTGCCGACATGAAGTTCAGGATTACGCCTTCCACTGGCCGTGTAACTCCACATCCAACTCCAGGTCTACGCCACACTGCTCCAGAACAGCATGGTGGGCCTGCATGATCAGTGCGGCTATGTCAGCAGCTTGTGCTCCTCCCACATTGACGATGTAGTTGGCATTGCGCTCCGAGATTTGCGCTTTGCCATATGTTTTACCCCTCAAACCTACCTGGTCAATGAGATGGCTTGCATCATCTCCTGGGGGATCCTTGAAGACGGAGCCTGCATGGCGCTGTGCTGGCTCGGTCAGCTTGCGGTGCTGTTTGTACTCGGCAATGTTTGCACGCAGCTTCTGTGGGTCTTCACGATGAAGACGTATCCCCAACAGCATCACGATTTCGGCCGGCTCAATCATACCCCGGGTGGGGAGGATGAAATGCCCATGCTCATCAAAGCCGACTTGCCTCTGTTCGCGGAAACGGCTATGGCGATAGCCCAGGTCGAGTTCGTCATGCAGGTAGCGACGTACGATTGGCACCGCTACCTGATCTTCTCCCTCTGCATTGCAGCCACGCGCATCCAGGACCTCGATCCACTCAAGTACCTGGCCCAGATCATCGTTGTGTGCACCTGCGTTACTGATCACTCCACCACCCAACGTTCCAGGAATGCCGACGCCAAACTCGAGTCCACCCCAGCCCAAAGGTGCGAGTTCATGCATCAGGAGCGGCCAGCTGACGCCAGCATCAGCCAACAAGAGTGCAGTGCCATTCCCTTGATCATCGACACGATAGGAGCTGAGGGCGATATGTGCCACAATGCCTTGGACACCGGCATCGGCATACAGCACATTGGTGCCATTGCCAGCGACGAGCAAAGGGTAGTGTCCTTCCGCACACAGTCGCACCAGGTCAATCAACTCTTCTCTTGATTTGAGTGAGACCCACACGTCGGCGGGACCACCAGCTCCGAAGGCCGAGTGACGAGCAAGCGGCTCATTACGCTGTACTCGCCCCTGAAAGTACGGGTGTAGTTCGTTGTATACCGTATCAGTGTTAAATGTCATAGTATGATCCTCTCGGGTAGATGGAATAGTCGATAGTAAGAGGTCTTCTCGTCCGTTTCAGTATCTACAGTACATGGTAGCTGGAAGCCCTTGTGCAAACAGAGCGATATCCCTTTCGTAGCGAGGATATCGCTCTGTTTGCACACAATCTACCAGAGAGCTAAGGCACGGCTGGCGTTGGCTCTTGTGTCGACGGAGGCTGCTTTTCAGCCTGTTGAAAAAGGCCCAAAAATGTGGTCAGATTACGTTGACCCAGCAAACGAGCGTGAGCGTGCAAGGCTTCCGACAGGTCTGGTTTAACCCTTTCCACGCACCGATGAGATATAATGCGAGAGAGAGTCCCAACAGAAGCGTTTTCCCACTGATTGGGACACACATCGAACAGCAAGCAAGCGCTCTCAAGACGATGCACCGCAAGGTGCCAGACGAGGAGGCTCTCCATGCCTGATCTGCCGACAGGGACGGTCACGTTCCTTTTCACCGATATTGAAGGCAGCACCACCCGATGGGAACACCACCCCGAGGCGATGCGTACCGCGCTCGCTCGCCATGACGCTCTGCTGCGTCAAGTTATTGGTGCCCATGGCGGCTTCGTCTTCAAGATGGTGGGCGATGCCGTCTATGCCGCCTTTGCCATAGCCGCCGATGCCGTTTCAGCAGCAATTGCCGCCCAGCGAGCAGTCTCAGCAGAGCAATGGGGTTCGCTGCGGGTGCGCATGGCGCTGCACACCGGAGCCGTGGCGACGACTACTTCGGCCCAACGCTCAACCGGTTACGGCGGGCAGATCTTGCTCTCAGCCGTCACCTTCGAGCTGGTCCGCGATGCCTTGCCGGTAGGGGTGAACGCGCAGGACCTGGGCGAACATGCCCTCAAAGATCTGCTGCGGCCCGAACACGTCTTCCAGCTCACGCTCCCCGACCTACCCAGCGAGTTCCCAGCGCTCAAGTCCCTCTCGCATCGCCCCCATAATCTGCCGGTGCAGCCCACGCCCTTCCTGGGACGCGAGCTGGAGATGGCAACCGTGTGTCGGCTGCTGCGCCGCCCAGAGGTGCGCCTGGTGAATCTGACTGGTCCGGGTGGCATAGGCAAAACGCGGCTGGGTTTGCAGGTAGCTGCCGAACTGAGTGACCTGTTCACCGATGGCATCTTTTACGTGGCGCTGGTGCCGGTGACCGACCCCGAGCAGGTGATCCCGGCCATCGCCCAGACGCTCTCAATCGGCGAAGCCAGCGATCAACCCCTGCTGGGGCTGCTGAAAACGGCGCTCAAGGACAAGCAACTCCTGTTGCTGCTGGACAACTTCGAGCAAGTGGCCGCTGCCGCTCTGCAAGTGGCCGAGTTGCTGGCCGCCTGCCCCAACCTCAAGATCATCGTCACCAGCCGGGTGGTGCTGCATGTGCAGGCCGAGCGCGAGTTCGACGTGCCGCCGCTCTCGCTGCCGAACCTCAAACGCCTGCCAGACCTGGTGGCGCTCTCGCAGTACGAGGCAGTGGCCCTCTTCATCCAGCGTGCCCAGGCGGTCAAAGCCGACTTTGTGGTGACCAATGCCAATGCCCCTGCCGTCGCGGGCATCTGTGCGCGGCTGGACGGCTTGCCCCTGGCGATCGAACTGGCGGCGGCCAGCGCCAAGTTTTTTGCGCCACAGGCCCTGCTGGCGCGCCTGGAGCAGGGGTTGGCTGTGCTCACGGGGGGAGCGCGTGACCTGCCTGCCCGGCAGCAGACGCTGCGTGGGGCGATCGCTTGGAGCTACGACCTGCTCGCACCTGAGGAGCAGCAGCTCTTCCGTCGGCTGGCCGTCTTTGTGGATGGCTGCATGTGGGAGGCAGCGGAGGTGGTGTATCGGGTGGCAGGGGAGCTTTCGGGAGACGTCCTGGACGGGCTACTCTCGCTGGTGGACAAGAGCCTGCTGCGCCAGGAGGAGTCGGCACAGGGCGAACCGCGCTTCGGGATGTTACAGGTGCTGCGCGAGTTTGGGCTGGAGCGCCTGGCGGCCAGTGGAGAGATGGAGGCGACCCGCCAGGCGCACGCGCTGTACTACCTGGCGTTGGCCGAGGAGGCCCAGCCCTATCTGCGGAGAGCCGAGCAAGGCCGGTGGCTCGCTCGCCTGGAGCAGGAGCATGAGAACCTGCGTGCAGCGCTCTCCTGGTTGCTAGAGCGCGCCCACATGGAGGTGCAGACCAAGGAGGGGAGGGAACAGTCGGAGCGTGCCTTGCGCTTGTGTGTCGCGTTGTTCTCGTTCTGGTATAACCGTGGGTACCTCAGAGAGGGATGGACCTTTCTGGAGCGGGCCCTGGCGGTGCGAGAAGGGGTAGATGCATCGCTACGGGCCAGAGTACTCTACAACGCTGGATTTCTGCTTTGGGAAATGGATGACATGGAGCGGGCAGAGGCGCTGACTGGGGAGAGCCTGACACTGTACCGGGAACTGGGAGATACAGCGGGCGTGGCGCGCTCTCTCTGCCTGCTGGGGGCGGTCGCCCGGCAGAGGAGTCAGTATGCTGCAGCCCGTGTCCTGGACGAGGAGGCCGGAGCGCTCTTCCAGCTAGTTGGCGACACCTGGGGCAGAGGCCGATGCCTCACCGATTTAGCCCGCATGGCCACCATGCAAGGCGAGTATGACCGAGCACGCGCTCTGCTGGAGGAGAGTCTCGGACTCTATCGAGCCTTGGGCGACAAGCAGCGCATCGGATGGGTGCTCTACCTTCTGGCGCACGTGCTCTTTGTGTCGCAAAGCGATCTAGCCAGAGCCTCTGCCCTGGCCGAGCAGAGCCTGGCGCTCCAGAGAGAGGTCGGCGCCAAATTCTTCATTGGTCCCCCACTCAGTCTGCTGGGAGCGATATGCCTGGTGCAGGGGAAGCAGACCAGGGCACGCGAACTTGCCGAAGAGAGCGTGGCGATCCTCAGGGAGGGAGGAAGTGGGTGGGACACCGCCGTGGCGCTCATTGGCCTGGCGCGCGTCGTAGCATGCCAGGGCGACCATGCGGCGGCACGTGTCCTCTACCAGGAGGGCTTGGCACCGCTGCACAAGATAGGCAACAAGGAGTACATCGCTACCTGCCTGGAGGGCCTGGGAGCAGTGGTAGCAGCACAGGGAGCTGAAGGGGCGCCTCTTGCGGGTGCCCGGTGGGCAGCACGGCTGTGGGGAGCGGCAGAAACGCTCCGGCAGCACAGTGGCGCCCCCATGCCGCCCGTTTATCGCACCGACTATGAGCAGGCGGTGGTTGCCGCACGCACGGCACTGGGCGAGGAGGCGTTTGCCACCGCCTGGAACGAGGGACGGACAATGCCACTAGAGCAGGTCATCACCGCTGCGCTCCAGAGAGGAGGCTGAGGCAGGAAAGACGTGTCGTAGCAAAGCGTCTGGTGTCACTCAAGGGGTTCAGTTGGTTGAACAGTGAGGCCAAAGGTGATTCCGTCCTATGCTGCCTCGTCTTGTCACGGTTTCGCGTGAACGGGTCGCACCTTGCCCATCATGATCGTAGCCTTTCCAACTCGCAACACGCATCGGTATACTATGTATCACCTTTTATCTGACTTTTCAACGGGCTGAAAATTTCTGTTACCTTCTTTGTTGCTCTCATCTCGCGCTACTCTGTAGGCGTCCTGAGCCTCATGCACTCTTGGACGCGATATAGTAGCTATTCAAGAAATCAGCCTCGACGTGTTTCACCTCAAGCTGAGTAAAGCCGGCTTCGTTGAGCATTTGGCGTGCTTTTTGCTCGCCCCACATAGTCCCAAGCCCTGCTCCATTCAATGCCAAGGAGACGGTCATACAATGATTGCACGAGAACGTGTAAAGAAACGGCGCTAAGGGGTGCTCGATATTCTCCTGGAGATGGCTCGATGCGGCAATGTCGACCATCAGAAAGACGCCAGCAGGCCGCAATGCCGAAGCCACGGCTTGGAGGACCTCCGCCGGCTTGGCCTGGTCGTGGATCGCGTCAAAGGCGGTGATGAAATCGTAGTGACCTGGGGTGTCTAAGTGTAACACATCTTGCACTTCAAAGCGCGTATTGGTCACTCCCAACCGCCTGGCTTCGGCTTGCGCGGCAGCAATGCCCTCTTGGGAGAGGTCATAGCCGACAAAGCGGCTCTTGGGGAAGGCCTGGGCCATGACATTGATCGCGTGGCCGCCGCCACAGCCGATATCAGCGACATCAATTCCCGTCTGCAACCGCTCCACCAGGCCCGGGATGAGAGGCAGGGTCACCTGGAGCAGGCTGGCATCCACCACTTGAGTGCTATCCTCTGCCATGAGGCGTTGGAAGTGGGGAAACGACGAGTACGGCACGCCACCGCCCTTGGAGAAGCATTCGACGACCTCGTCTTGGACGCTGGCGAGTAGGACGATGTATTGTGTCTGGAAGGCCAGGTTATTTGGCCCAGCGGCACGCGTGAGCCAGGCGGTGTGTTCCGCTGGCAAGCGATAGGTTCCACTGGCTGCATCATACTCAATGATGCGACCAGTCACCATCGCAGCCAGCCACTCTCGCACGTAGCGCTCCTGTAAGCCCGCTGCCTGGGCGATCTGCTCACTGCTCGATGGTGGCAACCCAGCCATGAGATCGAACAGACGCGTCTTCTGACCGATGCTGATCATCAGCGACAACGCAGCACTATTCAGCACCCCAAGCATATGTTCGGCAAAAGCTTCTGACTTTGCCTGATCGATGCTCTGTTGGATAGTCATATCTTTTCCTCCTTTGGACTATGTGACGACGAGAAGCCTCCCTGTTACAAGGGAATGGTCACCTCACACATGCGATTGGTTCTGTAGGTGCGAAACGACCTTTGAGAGTAGAGTCTAAACAAAAGGGAGAGCCAAGCAATAGCCGATGAGAAGCCAGTAGCATGAACGTCAACACGCTCAGAGACGGATGATACTGAGAACAACGGAGTAGAAAAAAGAGATGTGCCGAGAACTCGGTGAAGGACAGATGTAAAAAATGCTGTTTGGTTGAATAAAAAAAATTTGTAATAATTTTCTGACCTCAAGAATACTTCAGTTGTATTCGATTGTCAAGTGACAGAGATACAAATGTATTACTTATAAGCCCAACAAGAGACTTTTTCAACAGGCTGCATTATTGTGAGCCGGTAATGGGAATGCAGATTGAAGAGAGAGCAGAAGAGCGGGAGTACGGAGGACGACTAGCCCTCTATACTTCCGCTCTTGTTGTATGTGATGGATTTGTGACGGCAGTTGAACAAACGTGAGCATTTTGTGAGATTCTAATTGCATACTTTGACAGGGTTGTCTGGACGAACTCGGAACATGTTCTTCTGGTGACCACAGACGGGAAAGGGAGAACCACAACATACCTGGTAACTCAGGTAACCTCGTTGTTTTGTTGGTTTAGTGCGTCTACGGAAACGTACCTTATCTCACAAAGGAAAAGGTGACGAGGTTTTGAGGAACACGAGAACATTCCTGCCAGGTCAAATTCTATGCTATACTGCACATGAAACCGGCTTACACAACACTTTCACCAGGTATCATAAAATGTTCAGAAAAATTTTAATCGCCAACCGGGGCGAAATAGCCGTCCGCATCATCGCAACCTGCCGCGAAATGGGCGTGCAAACCGTAGCGGTCTACTCCGACGCCGACCGTAACGCCCGCCACGTACGCGAAGCCGACGAAGCCCACTACATCGGTCCTGCTCCCGCCGCACAAAGCTACCTGCGTATTGACACCATCATCGATATCGCCAAACGCAGCAACGTACAGGCTATCCACCCCGGCTACGGCTTCCTCGCCGAAAACGCAACCTTCGTCGAGGCCTGCGAACAGGCCCACATCGTCTTCATCGGCCCACCTGCTTCCGCCATGCGCCTCATGGGATCCAAGATCGCCGCCAAGCAACTCGCCCACTCGGTCAACATACCCACCGTCCCTGGCTACAACGGCGAAAGCCAGGACGACTCCGTACTGATGCGCGAGGCCCAGCACATCGGCTTTCCCCTGCTCATCAAGGCTTCCGCTGGCGGCGGCGGCAAAGGTATGCGCGAGGTATACACCGGAGCAGACTTCCCAGAACAGTTGGCCGGTGCGCGACGTGAAGCACAGGCCGCCTTTGGTAACTCCACCGTCTTCCTCGAACGACTGCTACAGCAACCACGTCACATCGAAATTCAGGTCCTGGGAGACGAGTTTGGCAACCTCATTCACCTCGGTGAACGCGAATGCTCCATCCAGCGCCGCCACCAGAAAATCGTCGAGGAGAGTCCATCCGTCGCCCTGACTCCCACCTTGCGCGCCGAGATGGGGGCAGCAGCGGTCCGCCTTGCCAAAGCTGCCGGATACGTCAATGCAGGCACCATCGAGTTCCTGCTTGACAGCGACAAACGCTTCTACTTCCTGGAGATGAATACACGCTTGCAGGTAGAGCATCCCGTCACCGAACTTGTCACCGGCATAGACCTCGTACGCCATCAACTACTCATCGCCGCAGGTCAGCCGCTCAGTCTTAGTCAGGAACACATCAGCCCCCGCGGGCACGCCATCGAAATGCGCCTCTATGCCGAAGACCCCGCACAGAACTTCCTTCCTTCCACCGGCACCCTAACACGTTTTGTCCAACCCTCCGGACCAGGCGTGCGGGTGGATAGTGGCATTGCCGGTGGCGACGAAATCACGCAGTTTTACGACCCCATGATCGCCAAACTGATCGTCTATGGCGAAGACCGTTCAGCAGCCATTGCACGCATACAAACAGCCTTGGAGCAATGCATCGTCTTTGGCGTCAACACCAACGCTCCATTACTTCACGCCATCGCCACGCATCCAGCATTTCAGGATGGACACACACATACAGGCTTCCTGGGCGAACATGGATTAGCGAGTGAGGACAACGCTACACCAGGCCTCCAGCATGCAGCGCTCATAGCGGCAGCATTGTACGATATCTCATACGATGCTGCTACCCCTACCAGCCAAGACCACCGTTCGCAACCGGCAGATACAACCAGCACTAATCCCTGGCGCACATTAGGACCCTGGCGCATGATAGGTGAAGCCCGGCGCATCACCTACTCCTATCAAGGCGAGGAACACAGCGTTACCGTCAGACCACCGCAAGACAGCACCGTAGCCGACGTATGGAGTATCCAGATCAACACCCAACCGGCGGAATACGTATCATGCATATTTGGCAATGATGGCCTCGTGCTGCTCCGGCAGGGAGCCAGACAACTACGCACATACGTGCAGCATGTTGAAGGCGAGACACAGGTCTTTCTGCACGGGCAAGTCTATCGCCTGGCACGGCGACAACCACCCAACGTAGACACAACTGCCCACGCTGGCATAGGCACCACCGCACGTTCACAGAAAGTGCTCACCGCACCAATGGCCGGCACCATCGTCAAGGTTCAGGTCCATGATGGTGATAGTGTGCAGCATCGCCAGCTCCTCGCCGTCCTCAGCGCCATGAAAATGGAACACAGCATCATTGCACCCTACGAAGGCAAAATACGCCATGTATACAACCAGGAGGGCGACGTCGTGAAGGGGGGAGCTATGATTGTCGAAATGGAATGAGGCAACTCAGCGCCTGCAAAGGGCAGTACAGCACCTAAATGTAGTCAGGCGACTACTAGAAAGGGTAAACCACCATGCAAATAGGTTTCATCGGTATCGGAGTTATGGGTCGCCCTATGACCCTCAACCTCCTTAAAGCAGGTTATCACGTCACCGTCTTCGCACGTCATCCAGACAAGCCTGAAGTGCAGGAAGTGCTCAACGCGGGCGCCAAACTAGCTCCTTCGCCTCGCGCGGTTGCTATGGCGTCAGACATCGTGATTACAATGGTGCCAAACTCTCAGCAGGTCGAAGAGGTCGTAGCTGGTCCCAACGGCCTACTCGAAGGAGCACGCAAGGGTCTCATCATCATCGACATGAGCACCATCGCCCCCGCCATGAGTCGCAAAATGGCAGAGACAGCATCAAGGAATGGCGTACACTTTCTCGACGCACCCGTCAGTGGCGGCTCGATGGGAGCGGTCAACGGCACACTCACCATCATGGTCGGCGGCGAACGCGAGATCTTTGAGCAGGCACGACCAGTACTGGAGGCAATGGGCAAGAAAGAGAACATCTTCTATGTCGGACCAAGCGGCTCAGGTGAAGTTGTCAAGATCGTCAACAACATCCTCAGCGGAGCCATCGCAGCTGCCATAGCCGAGTCTTTCGTGTTAGGGGTCAAAGCAGGAGCAGATGTAGATACTATGGCAAAGATCATCGGCGTCAGCAGTGGCGCAAGCTGGCAACTTACCAACCAATTCCCCATTCGCGCATTCAATGGTAGCTTCCAGCCCGGTTTCATGACCGACCTGCTGCACAAAGACCTCGGACTCGCGCTCGACCTGGCCGCTGAAAACCAGACCCCTACAGTTATGACGGCCCTGACGCGCCAGATGTACGAAATGGCCCGCGCCGCAGGCTACGGCCGCGAGGATTACACCTCTCTGCTCAAGGTGCTCGAACAAATGGCCGGGGTCGAGGTAAGAAGTAAGAAGTAACCGGCCTGGGGATCACGTTATTGGTGCGACCGAGGATCAAGCCACCAGCAACCACCAGCTACCCCTACTTGCCACGTTATCCAGATCCAACCGGCCGCTCCAGGTGGTGGCAATAGCAAGGCAGCTAGCTCTCGCAATCGCCCTTCTAATTGCCCACAGGCAGGATCAGCCTATGTGCAATCGACATCCCCAGCACCAGAGTATCGAGTAGGGGCGATCCCTTGCGGTCGCCCAGCACCGGGGTCGGGGCCGTCAGTTCATCATCACCCCACAGGCAGGATCAGCCTATGTGCAATCGACATCCCCAGCACCAGCACCGCAGCCAGGCCGAAGTAGAGCACAGACAGAGCTATGCGCGTTCCGACCGGCACATTGTAATACTCCTGAGCAGCGGCACTCGTCCGCAAACCTCTATGTGACCAAAGCTGTGTAGCCGCTATGATTATAAAAAAGAGCAAAAAGATGTTGGAGAAACCGTTGATCCACTGCCAAATCTGGAACCCCAGCAGAGCCAGAAAACCCACAATCCAGATGCGCCGGTCAATCGCACCCAACACGCGCCCGCCATCAAACGGGGGCACCGGCACCAGGTTAAACAGGTTCATAAAAAAGCCAAAGTACGCTAGAGCTGCCCAAATCGTCGTCGTATGGGGCGACATCTCCGCAAGCGCCAGGCACACACCCGACGCAACTGCACCGGCAATAGGCCCGGCAATGCCAACCTCCGCCTCATCCTGCGCATTCTTCGGCATCTGCCGCATCAAGACCGCTGCCCCCAGCATCGGTATAAAAATCAAGCCCCCAACGGGTATTCCCTTCAACTTCATCACCAGCGCATGCCCCATCTCATGAATAAACAGCAACACCACCAACCCGATGGCAAACTGCCAGCCGAAGATCAGCGAATAGATCGCGACCGAGAGCAGTGCAGAGAAACCTGCCCAACCAAACTTGGCCAGGAATACTACCCACTTGAGGTTGAGCAACAGCAGAAGCACGGCCTTGAATTTGAGCAGCAGCGCACCGATCGTGGCTCCGATACCGCCCAGACCGGCTAACCCCTTGCGTTTCTTGCCCGCCTCCACTTTCCCGCGAGCAGCAGCCTCACGTTGCTCCGCGCCGGCATCAACCGTGTAGCCCTCCATACCCGAAGGGCCACGATACTCACGCATCATCGTCGGACCCTGAGCATTGATTAGTGTTGGGCCATTGGCGTAGTCAGCATAGGACTCCGTACAAGGCAGAGGCTCCGGTGATTGCACCGGTTGAGCAACACGTGCTGCTTGTGACGCTGGCCTCGTTGCTTGCTCATAGTAAGCAGGGTCAGAATAACCTGCCTCGCCCTGAGTTGCCCCGTATTGCGGAGTTCCTCCATATTCAGAATAATCATCGGGATTCCAGCGCATAACTCGCCTCAATTCTGGCTACTGGTGTAATCGTATTTTGCTTTATATATTTGTATTGTACCACACAATATATTACGAAGAACTGAGCTAGCGGGTTACGCCACTGTACCCCCACCTGACTTGACTTTAATCAACCGAGCTATTTTTTTATCCCTTCAAGATGCAATCTCAGCAGATTGAGCGCTGCCATCACTGCAAAGCGCTTATTGTCCTCGCGATTGGCACGCCAGCCCGGTCCCATACCTGTGACAACTCCGTCCGGCCCTTCGATTGCTATATGGACCGTACCAGCCGTTTTCCCTTCCTCCATATCAGGACCGGCGACGCCTGTAATCCCCAACCCGAAGTCCGCCCCAAAGCGTTCGCGCACCGCATGCGCCATCGCACGCGCCGTTTCTTCGCTGATGGCCCCATATCGCTCCAGAACCTCGATTGGCACGCCCATCTGCACTTTGAGCGCATTACTATACGTTACCAGGCCACCCACGAAATACACAGGACTACTCGGGACATCCGTGATCCTACTCGCCAGCAAACCGCCCGTCAGCGACTCCATCACCGCCAACGTCTGCCCGCGCGACTTGAGTTGCTCACCTATCACCCCTTGCAAGGTCTCTTTGTCAACGCCGAAAATATGATGACCCAGCAACTGGCGGATGCGTGCTTCCATCTCCGCTACCTGCCTCTCGGCTTCTTCGCGGGTTTTAGCCTTCGCCGTGACACGCACATCAACCGCATCGAGCTTGGCATATGTAGCAACCGTTGGATTGTTGCCGTGTATCACCTCACCCAGACGCTCTTCAACAGCCGACTCACCCAAACCCGAGACACGTAGGATACGGGTGAAGATCAGGCCGCCAGTATACGGGCTGAGCCTGGGGATCACCTCATGCTCCCACATGCGGTACATCTCCCTGGGCACACCCGGCATCGCAACGATGATACGTTTGTCCTTCTCTACCCACCATCCAGGAGCAGTGCCACGTGGATTCGGCAACGCCTGCGCAGAAGGGATCAACGTCGCTTGCTTGATATTGCGCTCAGGCATCTGAATCGTGCGTGCCGTGAACATGTGACGCAGTTCTGCCTCCAGCCTCGGATCCACCTGCATTGTCTCACCCAGCAAAGCACTTATCGACTCACGGGCAAGGTCATCCTCGGTCGGCCCCAACCCGCCCGTCATGATAATCAAATCGGACCGTCCCCAGGCATGCTGCAACGTCTCAACGATGCGTCCCTGGTTATCCCCCACCTGCGAGACAAAATACAAATCAATGCCCAATCCCGCCAGACTCTGCGCAAGATAGGTAGCATTCGTATCAGTGATATGTCCCAGTAACAACTCAGTACCGCACGAAAGTATCTCGGCACGCATAAATCCTCCAATTCGCCAATAAGAACAAAAACATGAATAGCACCGGCCACATCATATCACAAGAACAGATAAATCAATATGTTGTGTTGATAACAGAAAAAAATCAATATGTTGTGCCAAAAGGCTTGCAAAAGACAAATTTTCTAGGTATACTGTCTTGGGTAGGCCAAAAAACAAATTATTCAACCAGGAGGAGCAATCAAGTATGTTGGAACAACAGGCGCATACCCCTCAGACACAAAAGGACGGTAGTTCCCAGAAAATGACGCAATTGGAGGGAATTCGCCATAAAGTTTTCATGGATAGGTATTCTCTAAAGGACCCCTCTGGAAAACCCTTAGAGTTCTATCCAGAACAACTCTGGGCAAGGGTGGCACGGGGTATCGCCTCCGTAGAACCCACGGAAGAACTACAAGCCTACTGGCAAAAGCGTTTTTACGAGGCGCTTTCCGACTTCCAATTCGTCCCTGGTGGTCGCATCCTCGCAGGTGCAGGGTCGGGACACGCCGTCACTTACTATAACTGTATGCCGCCCAACCAGGAAGTGCTTACAGCAGATGGTTATCGACCAATTTCGGAAATCAAGATTGGCGATCTCGTGGTGACACATCGTAATCGTCTGCGTCCAGTATTGCATAAGTTTGAGCGCGAGACTGAGGAAATACTCTACATCATCCGACCTAAGAAAATGGGCTACGATGATTTGCGCGTGACGGGCGACCACAAAGTATACATTGTCCGTTCAGAGTGGGTTAACAAACATAAGTCGCGTGACGGTCTGCGTTTGCAGCATGAGCCGGATTGGATTCCCGCCAAAGAAATTAAACCTGGTGATTACGTTGCCGTCGCATATAACGGCGTCGATTTGGAATACTATTTTGAATACGATAGCCTCAAGTGGGTGCGGGTCGATGAAATTGCTGTTGAAGATTATTCTGGCATCGTGCTGGATATTGAGGTTGAGGAAGATCACTCGTTCATTTCAGCCGGTGTCGTGGTCTCAAACTGTTTCGTCATCCCCAGTCCGGAGGACAGCCGCCAGGGCATCCTCGACAACCTGAAAATCATGACCGAGATCATGGCACGCGGTGGTGGCGTCGGCATCAACCTCTCCACACTTCGACCTCGCGGCTCATATATCAAAACCGTCAACGGCACCGCTTCCGGCCCCTGTTCCTGGGCACAACTCTATTCTGTGGCGACGGGGGATGTGATCCAGCAAGGTGGATCGCGGAGGGGCGCGTTAATGATCATGCTCGACGACACCCATCCCGACATCGAGGAGTTCATCACCGTCAAGCGCACTCCTGGCAAAATCGAACATGCCAACCTCTCCGTCTGCATCTCCGACAAGTTCATGCAAGCCGTGAAAGACGATGCCGACTGGCACCTCACCTGGGGGGGTGAAGTCAAGAAAACCGTGCGCGCCCGCTACCTCTGGGACCTGATTTGCACATCGGCATGGGAATCGGCAGAGCCTGGCATGGTGTTCATGGATCGATATAACACCGAATCAAACACCTGGTATTACGAGGATATACGATGCGTTAACCCGTGCGTCACAGGGGATACCCTTGTTTCTACTGAGCATGGATATACGTACGCACGTGATTTGCAGATAGGTATGAAAGTTCGCACGCCAGCCGGCCTCAAGCCCATCGAAAAGATCTATAACAATGGTCTTCAGCGCATCTATCGTGTAGATTTTTCCGATGGTGGCTATCTGAAAGGTACCGCCGATCACAAGCTTAAGGTCGTGCGCGACAAAAAGTATCAGTGGGTCCCTATCGCTGAGTTGACTGAGAGTGATAAGGTTCTTATTTTGGCCAATGAAACTTTTGGGCCACGCCAGAGCCTTCCAACGAAAGCGATGGAGTATATCACCAAACGGGAACTTAATGTTGCCAACTTTTACGACCGTAAGCTTGGCCTAATCGTTGGTACAGTGCTAGGCGATGGTATACTGCGTGAACAGCCAAATGGAAACAGCCATTCTTATGAATGTAAAGTAGTCTTTGGCACGCATGAAGATGGCTGGTATGATACGTTCACGAATTTGATGACGGATATGAACGTCCACACGCATCGCACGCTTGTCGAAAAAGAGTTTGTTGGTAATGGCGGTGTTGCCGTCAAGCATACATCCGTGCGGTTAGATTGCGGTAAATTGGCATCTCTGCTAGCACGTATTGGTATGATACCCAATGTTAAGGCACCGCAAAAAATCATTCCTGCTGCTTTCATGGGCATGGAAAAAGAATTCCTGGCTGGAATCCTTGATGGCCTCTTCTCGACGGATGGTAGTGTGCTTGTGAAACAGGATAATCCGATGCTGCGCTTCCATACGTCATCATATGAATTGGCGCAACAGGTACGTTTGATTCTGCTTCAGTTCGGCATTCACGGACGCATCTATCGCTCAACCCGCGATGAGGATTTGGTGTATGATGGCCGCTCGATGTATGGCATAGGCGAGAAGTACGATATCATCATAATGAACGAGGGTATTGCACGCTTCTACGCAGAGATTGGTCTAAGTCACCCAGAGAAAGCAGCACGCCTGAAAGATATCGCCGAAAATTGGCATTATATCGGCGGAACATGGACAGCATCGGTCGTCTCGGTTCAGGATACTGAGCGCGAAGAAGAGGTCTATGACCTCTACGAACCTGACACGCTCACCTGGGTCACAAATGGGTACTGCTCGCTAGATTGCGGGGAGCAGGGGCTCCCCCCCTGGGGCGTCTGCAACCTTGGTGCTATCAATCTTTCAACATTTGTAGAAAACGGGCAAATGGACTGGGAGCGCCTCGCCGATCGCAGCAAAGTGGCCATGCGCTTCCTGGACAACGTCGTCGACGCCAACGAATACTTCATCGAAGAGAACCGCGAGGCCCAGCTCGGCACGCGCCGCACTGGATTGGGCACCATGGGCCTGGCCGACGCGCTCATCAAAATGAAGATCGCCTACGGCAGCGAAGCATCTATCCCCGTCATAGAGCGCATCTACGCCACTATCCGTGATGCCGCCTATGAAGCCTCAGCCGACATCGCTGCAGAAAAGGGGTCATTCCCCAAGTTTGATCGTGAGAAATATATGCAGGGCCGCTTCATCAAACGGCTGCCGCAGCATACACAGGAGAAGATCAAGCAACAGGGCATCCGCAACGCCGTCTTGCTCACACAGGCACCGACAGGCACGACCAGCCTGTTCGCCGGCGTCAGTTCGGGTATCGAGCCCGTGTACGACTTCGCTATGGTGCGCCGCGACCGTACAGGTGAGCATATCCTCTATCACCCCTTGCTCCAGGCGTGGCGCGATGAGCACCCCAACGAGCCAACGCCAGACTACTTCGTCGCATCCAACGACTTGACACCCGAAGAGCATGTGCGTGTACAGGCAACCGTCCAACGCTACACCGATTCGAGCATTAGCAAAACGGTGAACGCACCCAACAACCATACCGTCAAAGACGTGCAAACCCTCTATCGCCTGGCCTATGAGATGGGTTGCAAGGGCATCACCTACTATCGCGATGGTTCGCGTGATGCCGTCCTCACCCGTGTCGAGGATGAGAAGAAAGCGGCAGTAGCGGCGGCACAGCAGGCGCCGGTTATGGAGCCGGTAACCTCGATTCAACAAGGCGTCAAGCCACGACCAGCGGTCGTGCATGGTTACACACGCCAGGTAAGCGCGCCGGAAGGAAAGGTTAATGTCACGATCAACAGCGATGAGCACGGACCATTGGAGGTTTTCGTCAACGTTGGTAAGGCAGGAAGTGACATTGCAGCCCTCGCGGAGGCGCTGGGTCGTTTGATCTCGCTCAACCTGCGCGTACTGAGCCCACTTTCACAGACAGACCGGGCACGCGAAATTGCCGATCAACTGCGCGGCATCGGTGGCAGTCGCTCAGTTGGCTTTGGTATACAGCAGGTACGTTCTCTCCCTGATGCAGTTGCTCGTGCGCTGGAACTGCACATCGAGGCGATGGAAACACAAAAACCTACCGAGCAGGTCGCTAGCACTCCAGCATCCGAAAAGAGCACCGAGAACGGCTATGAGGATGCCGCAGTGTCACTCAGCCTGAGTCACCTGCAAACTACAGGTAATCTCTGCTCACAATGCGGCTGCAACACGATGGTCTACGAGGAGGGGTGCCGCAAGTGCTACAACTGCGGGCATAGCGAGTGTTAATTGGGGTCTAACTCGAATACGGGGCATACCGCGTAAGCGGGCCAGAGGAGAGGCTGGAGGAAATGACACATGTCTTTTCCTCCACCTGTTAAATGGGGTTATTACACACACTTCGCAGAATGTGTTCTATAAAAATGAAATCGCAGATCGAAGGGCAAGGAAGAGAGGAAAAGTACGCTACCAACACTCGCCAATGCAGCTGACCTGACTCAGTGGGCCAACCGCCTTGATGCGCAAGGACTTCTCCCAAAGCTCATACGTCGTCTCATTCTCGCGACTGCGGGTGATATCACACGGATTGGCGTACGATCTGAGGAAGGCATCCGATATTCGGGTTTTGATGGGATTGCCGAAGTTGGGAAAGGGAATGCCTTTGTACCGACTGGTCTCTCAGTATGGGAAATGGGCGTCAATCAGGATCCGAAAGGGAAGGCCGATGATGATTATATCAAGCGAACTAAAGATCCGCTCGGCATTGACCCATCACTAACAACCTTCGTCTTTATCACTCCACGACGCTGGTCAGGGAAGGAGCCTTGGGTAGAGGACAAGCGCTTGTCTGGGACGTGGCGCGATGTATGGGTTCGTGATGCGGACGACCTGGAAACGTGGCTTGAGCTTGCTCCTGCAGTCCATGCTTGGATTTCTTGTTTGCTTGACAAAGATCCTGGCGACACCCAGGCTCTCGACACGTTCTGGATGGACTGGCGGGAGGCGACCAAGCCACCACTTTCCAGAGAACTTATCATTGCTGGCTGGGACGAAGCAGTCGAACGTGTCATTCACCAGCTTCAAGGGCCACCTGGCGTGTTGACTGTACGTGCAGACGCCCAGGATGAAGCGCTTGCATTCATTGCTGCGGCTCTTGAGCAGTTGCCTGAAGGAGAGCGTGATGCTGTCTTCGCCCGAGCATTGGTTGTGGAGAGTGTCCAGGCCTGGCGACAGATCACCCTCACCAAGCAATCAATGGTGTTGCTCCCGACGTTCAAGCCGGTCGACGTCGTCCAGGCGACCCGCCGTGGACATCATATCCTGATCCCAGCCGGGCGCGAAGCCGCTGAGTCAAGTGGCATGATGATCCTTCAGCGCCCATCTCGGCAGGCTGCTGCAGGGGCTCTTCAAGCGATGGGTCTCAACGA